>ERZ791724.1006-NODE-1006-length-17964-cov-5.679937_pt1 | contig 17964 bp, 8 predicted proteins | sample MGYA00510044_ERZ791724 | MGnify/ENA primary metagenome ERZ791724 (study PRJEB30046, sample SAMN00715140) | human gut metagenome | study: EMG produced TPA metagenomics assembly of the A metagenome-wide association study of gut microbiota in type 2... | reverse complement strand
CTGCACGATGGTATTACGCACGCGCTCCGCCGAGGTGTACATCAGCGTGCCCTCGTCGGCATCCTTCGCACCCATATACACGTCGGGGTTCATATACTCCATGCGGCTCTTCACCGGCACACGCGCCGAGAAGTGGAACTCGCCAACGCCTGTGGCATCGGCAATATGCTTGATGTTCGTCTCCGTAACACCGCAGCCAGCGAGGATAATAATGCGGTCGGCTGCCAATGCGTTCAGCTCTTTCAACAGTGGAACACCTTCGAGTGCTGTGGGCTGCTGACCCGAGGTCAGGACGCGGTCGACGCCAAGTTCAACGAGCTGCTCAAGCGCGCGACGCGGATCGTTGCAGCGGTCGAAGGCACGGTGAAAGGTGACGGACATGCCCTGGGCAGCCTCAACCAGCAGGCGGTTGGCTTCCATGTCGAGCGTTCCGTCGGCACACAGACAGCCTATCACCACACCATCGACACCCAACGCCTTACACATCTTTATATCCTCCACCATGCGCTCCACCTCAAGCGGAGTGTAGAGGAAATCGCCGCCACGCGGACGGATGATGACATGGAGGCGCGTAGTGGTGAGCACGCGGCGCGCCACCTTTATCTCGCCATACGACGGCGTTGTGCCGCCCTCGGGGATGCCGGCACACAGTTCTACACGGTCGGCACCGCCTTCCTGCGCTGCCAGACAACTCTCTACGCCGTTGGCGCAGACCTCAAATCTGTATTTCTCTTTCATAATTATCTAATAGGAGGGTTAGGTTGGTTGGTGCAGCAGAGACTGCTGCACCCCTTAGGAGGGTATGGCATCCCTGCCATACCCAGGCAACCAACCTGCATCCATAGGAGGACGCGGATAACTTGGTTGAGGGTGCGTGGGGTACTTAGGGCTGCGTGGGTATGGCAGGGATGCCATACCCTCCTAAGGATGCAAAAGTAATGCTAATGTTTCAATAAGCAAAGAGAAATGCGGGAATTGTGCTACGTTGCCAAATATTATTGCTAACTTTGTGCATTATATTAACTGAAGTTGTTGTGGTGAGATAGTGAGATGGTGACATTAGTAATGCAAATCTCACCATCACATCTCACCACCTCAACTCCTCACCACCTCAACATCACATCTCAACACCTCAACATCTCAACATCACAACATCTATAACAAACAAATCATTATGAACAAATCTTTTATTCTCTCGGCAGTTCTCTGCCTCTCGTCGCTCTTCGCTTCGGCAGAAGAAGCCCCCACTCCACGCAAGCAACTTGCACCGAAACCGCCAATGGGTTGGATGACATGGAATCTCTTCCAGGGAAACATCAACGAGCAGCTCATACGCGAGACAGCCGACGCTATGGTCGAAGGCGGATTTCGCGATGCCGGCTACGAATATATCTTCATCGACGACCTCTGGCAGGGCGGACGCGACCGTCAGAACAACATCATACCCGACCCTGAGAAGTTCCCGTCGGGCATAAAGGCACTCGCTGACTATGTCCACTCTAAGGGACTGAAGCTGGGCATCTACTCGGATGCGGCGCAACTCACTTGTGGCGGATGGACAGCGAGTCTCGGTTTTGAGGAGCAGGACGCACGCACCTTCGCCTCATGGGGCATCGACTATCTGAAGTATGACTACTGCAACGCGCCTGAAGACAGCGCAACGGCACGCCAACGCTACCGCACAATGGCTGACGCGCTGCAGAAGTCGGGCCGCGACATCGTGCTCGGCATCTGCGAATGGGGACAGCGCCAGTGTGAGGAATGGTGCGAGGAAGTAGGCGGACAACTCTGGCGCACCTCGTACGACGTGCGCGACATGTGGAAAGACATTGTGAAGGAAGGAGGCATGGGCATCCTCGACATCGTCAACATCACGGCACCGCTCGCCAAGCACGCACGTCCGGGACAATGGCCCGACATGGATATGCTTGTGGTTGGTCTGCGCGGAACGGGCGGACCGTCGAGCGACCTCGGCGGTGTGGGCTGCACTCAGACCGAATACCAGACACAGATGAGCATGTGGTGTATGCTCTCGTCGGTGCTTGCCATGACCAACGACCTACGCAACGTGACCGACGACGACCGACGCATATTGCTCAACAAGGAAGTCATCGCCATCAACCAGGATGCTCTCGGCAAGGCTGCGGAGCGCATCGTGAACGAGCCGACGCAGCAGGTGTTCGTGAAACCGCTCGCTGACGGTTCGCACGCCGTGGCTATACTCAATCCGTCGGACGCAGCACAGCGCGTAAGCCTCAACTTCTCAACCGTCGGACTCAACGGCAAATACACCGTGCGCGACGTCTGGCAGCACCGCGACATAGCACAGCGTGCCAACAAATGGAAGGGCACGGTGGCTGCGCACGAGACAAAGGTTTTTGTGTTACGCTAACTGAAAGCCAAGAAAACAAAAGCACACCAACCATAAGAAAACGGCAAAGTTACATAGCAGGGCTTTTGCTTGAAGAATGGCAAAAGCTGATAATGGGTCCTACAAATTAGTACTACGGTTTTGAGACTAATTTTTAGGACCCATCTACATCTTCTTTATCGTATAACAACCTTACGGCTGCCCTTAATATAAATTCCCTTACTTGGTCTAAAGACTCTTTCACCTTGCAGGTTGTACAAATACTCTGTTTGGATAATATCGTCGGCAACACGTCCGATAGATGTTGTATTTGTCAGGAAATCCTTGTCTGTAAATACAAGTTCACCTCCCTCGTAACACTTCAATATACGTGAACATATTCTAAAAGTAGGTATAGGAATTCTCGGAGCCAATCCATTGTCATCGTCACAGCCTATTCCTTCTACCCAATAAAAATATTTTCCTATTTTTAATCGTTTACGACGCACGCCATAAGCTTCCACATAATCTACGTCTGTAACCACCTCGCCTACACGAGTGGCAACATCGCCTTTTTTCAAATTGAAGTCTAAAATTAAAAGTATATTTTCGCCCTCAACATCAAAATCATATTTTCTGAAAACCTGTCCGTTTTCTTCATAAGCCACAAAATAAGAGATTTTTTGCTCATTTTTAGGTACCGAATCAGTGTATTCCTTTTTGAGTTTCTTAAATATTCTACCTTCCTCTACAGACTCTCCACACACAGTTATATAGTATGGCCACTTTCCGTCTGCGCCATCAGGCGAACCTTCTATTTCCAACATACAAAGCCACTCTTTACCATCTGTAAGCATTGGCTTATATTCTTGAGCGTATGCTATACTAACAAAAGCCCAAAGTACAAATACTAACATTTTTTTCATACGCATTTGTTGTTATGTCATTTGAAATTTGAACACCATATATCTATTATTTTGTTTCATTGAAATGGAACACGCCGTCTTCGGGCAGCGTGTACTCCGTCACTTCAAAGTCGAGCTCGGGAAGGGTTTCCTTCTCGGGCTTGAATGGTATTTGGGAGGTATGCACGCGCTCCACCTTCACGACGGCTACGCCTTGCGCAAGGATGCCGAGTTCCCGGGCAGCACGATAAGAGAGGTCGATGATGCGTCCGCGTCCGTGCGGACCGCGATCGGTGACACGCACGATGACTTGTTTGCCGTTGCGCTCGTTGGTGACGCGCAACAGTGTGCCGAAGGGATAGGTGCGATGGGCGCAGGTAAGACTGTCGTGATGTAGGCGCTCGCCGCTACTTGTGCGCGAGCCCGTGGCATGTTTAGAATAGAACGAAGCCTTGCCTGTCTGCGTTTGAGCGCAGACATAGGCAAGGCTTATTGTTGCAAGAATTACTAATATTGTATTTCTTTTTTTCACTTATAATTCAGATGTTTATACTTCTGACTCTTGACGTTATACTATGCCTTGAGCCATCATAGCATTAGCAACCTTCATGAAGCCAGCGATGTTTGCACCGCGAACGTAGTCGATGTAGCCATCAGCACGCTTGCCGTACTTCACGCACTGCTCGTGGATAGAGTGCATGATGTAGTGCAACTTCTCGTCAACTTCCTTCTCGCTCCAGCTCAGACGTATAGAGTTCTGTGTCATCTCCAAGCCTGATGTAGCCACGCCACCAGCGTTGACTGCCTTACCAGGAGCGAAGAGCTGCTCGGCAGCTACGAACTTGTCAACAGCCTCAGCTGTGCAGCCCATGTTAGACACCTCAGCAACGCACAACGGCTTCTGAGCAAGAATCATGTCGGCATCAGCACCGTTGAGCTCGTTCTGTGTAGCGCATGTGAGGTAGATGTCTGCCTTAACCTCCCAAGGCTTCTTGCCTGCAACGAACTTAGAGCCTGGGAACTCGTCCTCGTAAGGCTGGCAGATATCGTTGCCTGAAGAGCGGAGCTCGAGCATGTAGTCGATCTTGTCGCCTGCGATGCCTGCTTCGTCGTAGATGTATCCGTCAGGACCAGAGATGGTGATAACCTTACCGCCGAGCTCTGTAGCCTTCTTCGCAGCACCCCAAGCCACGTTGCCGAAGCCTGAGATAGCGATTGTCTTGCCCTTGAGGTCGAGACCGCGTGTTGCGAGCATCTGCTGTACGAAGTAGAGTGCGCCGTAACCGGTAGCCTCAGGACGGATGCGCGAACCGCCGAACTCCAAGCCCTTGCCTGTGAGCACGCCCTGATACTGATGTGTGAGCTTCTTATACATGCCGAAGAGATAACCAATTTCTCTGCCGCCTACGCCGATATCACCTGCCGGAACGTCCTCATCAGGACCGATGTGGCGATAGAGTTCGGTCATAAATGCCTGACAGAAGCGCATTACCTCTGCGTCAGAACGGCCGCGGATAGAGAAGTCGGAACCGCCCTTGCCACCGCCCATAGGCAATGTGGTGAGTGCGTTCTTGAATGTCTGCTCGAAACCGAGGAACTTCAGGATAGAGAGGTTCACTGATGGATGGAAGCGCAAGCCGCCTTTGTACGGACCAATGGCACCGTTGAACTGAACGCGATAGCCGATATTTACATGTACTTCGCCGTTGTCGTCTGTCCAAGGAACACGGAAAGTGATGATACGCTCCGGCTCTACAAGACGCTCGATAAGCTTTGCTTTCTCGAACTCTGGATGCTGGTTGTAAACGTCCTCAATTGAGATAAGAACTTCGCGTACTGCCTGCAAATACTCGGCTTCTCCCGGGTGCTTAGCCTCGAGATCATGCATGATTTTCTCTACGTTCATAGTATAAAAGGTTTTTTAGTTGTTAATAGATTCTTTCGTTGTTTTTAAATATCGTCTTTAGCTGCACTGACGCTTATGGCGTTATGTAACTAAGACTGCGCAAATATAGATTTTTTCGGCGTACCGACCAAATAAAACCAAGAGTTTTTCTGCTTTTTCACTTTCTTTTAGATAGTAAAAGTCGTGTGTTCGCAAACAATAACCTCAACGTTAACGCGGTAGTTGTTGATATTTTGTCATCGCGAGCCGAACGCAATCTGATCGGACGGCGGACGCAATCTGATTGGGCGGCGAACGCAAACCGATCGGATGGCGAACGCAATCTGATCGGGTGGCGGACGCGAGCGGTGGCACGTTCCCACTACAAACAACCGATATGTAGACACTAAAGAACCGATACGTAGACACTAAAGAGCCGAAAGCTCTAACAAACACATTGCACGATACGATACCCATTTGTGTACATTTTGCTCATTTGAACACAAACCGACTAACAAGTTGTAGGTATTTTGTATGTCATTTTGTAAGAAAGGCTGCCAAACCTTTTATTCCTAAATCTTAATAATGTATCTTTGCATAGAATTTCTTTTTTTACAATTCTTTGTACACATTATTATAACCAATTAAAAAATATGAGAAAAAAGTACACTTTATCAAGGATCGGGGCAGTTGCACTGTTAGCGAGCTACGCATTCGGTGGTGCAAATGCTCAGGTCAGAGCTACGCAGCAGTCAGCCCCAAGCATTAGCAACACAATTATGCGTGTGGCATCCGAGGATGGTCGGAAGCTTTGGGGCAATGTGCTCTTCGACAACAGATGGGCCAGTGTCAGCCAAGACTATTACGCTTACGGATGGTATGAATTCATGGCTAAAAATCCCGTAAAGGTTAAGCAGCTATATGTTGAAGACTTCTTCCGTGCTACGGGCAGTGGAGCATGGATTGGCAACAATCTCTACTTCATCATGTATCAGAACTTCTGGGGTGTTGATATGATATACTATTATAAGTATAACACAGACACGTGGGAGAAACTTGCAGAAAAGTCGATTGACAATAAATCGTTCATAGCCAACGAAACGGCTATTGCGCCCGATGGTTCGACGGTATATGGCGACTTCCTCAATTCGGAAGGAAACGGCGACGAGCTTTGCATCGTCGACTACGAGAAGATGACGCGCACCAAGATTGGCGACTTGCGCCACTCGTATGTGGCAATGGGTGTGACCAAGCAGGGCGTGCTTTATGGTGTAGCTACCGACGGCAACCTCTACAAGATAGACACCAACACAGCAGCAGAGACCTATATAGGCTCAACGGGCAAGCAACTGAAGTTGAGCGATGGTAGCTTCTACTACCAGAGTGGTGAGATAGACCAAAAGACCAACACCTTCTATTGGGCCTGTGTAGAGGCCGACAAGAAGTCGACGCTCTACACTGTAGACCTCACCGACGCAAGTCTGTCGCTTGTTGGCGATTTCGAGGGCCAGAACATGATAACAATGCTCTCTATCCCGAAGCCTGCAGCCGAGGACGGAGCACCTGCCATTGCCGAGAATCTTACATTCGACTTCAAGAACGGCTCGCTCACGGGCGATGTTTGTTTTGATGTGCCCACAAAGACGTTCGCCGGCGACGAACTCAACGGCGATATCACCTATACCATCACCGACGGCACCGACACCCTTGCCGAGGGTAAGGCAGCAGCAGGCAGCAAGGTACGTCAGAGCGTGACGCTGAAAGGCAATGGCAACGTGAACTTCATCATCACTCTTGCCAATGAAGCAGGACCGAGCCCACGCCTTCTTGGCAGCAAGTATGTCGGTATGGACAAGCCGAAATCGGCTCAGAACGTAACTACCACCATCGACCAGAACGGCAAGGTGAACATCACGTGGAGCGCACCAACCGAAGGACTCTACGGAGGTTACATGGGCGACATCAAATATAACATCGTGAGATACCCCGAAGGAAAGATTGTGCAGGAAGGTTACGCCGGCACATCCTATACAGAGACGCTTCCTTCCGATGCCGACAAGGCCGTATACGGCTATGGCATCACACCCGTCAACGGCGGAGTGAAGGGCGATGAGGTTGTGAGCAACTATGTGGCTTTCGGCAACGCCATCACGCCACCTTTCTATGGTACGTTTGACGATGCTTCGGAGATGGCGCTCTACGAAATAATCGACGGCAATGGCGACGGTGTAACATGGGCTTGGGACGAGCCTAACTGGTCAAACGACAAGGACGCATGTGCAACTACTGCAAAATCGGAGAACGCAGATGCCGACGAGTGGCTTATACTGCCGGCTCTGAAGGTGAAAGCAGGTAGCGTATACAATTTATCGTTCCGTGTCAAGGGCACCTCAAAATGGTATCCGCAGAAGTTTGAGGTGAAGTATGGAAAAAGCGCAACAGCCGCCGGCATGACAGAGACACTGCTGGCCGAGGAGACCATAGAGCTCTCCGACTATGAGGTACGCAAAGCCACCTTCACACCCTCAGAAGACGAGGAGTTGTATATCGGCTTCCACGACATCAGCAGTAAGGGACAGCAAGGTCTGAAAATCGACGATATCACTATTGGCGAGGGCATCTCGCTAAACGCTCCCGACAGCGTTAGCAATCTTTCTGTTGTAGCCGCTGAGAAGGGAGCACTGCAAGCCACTCTCTCATTCAAGGCCCCAGAAAAGAATTACAGCGGCAGCAAGCTCGAGAATATAACCAAGTTTCTCATCCGCCGTTCGGGCAAGGTAGTGGCAGAGGCACCATCAGCCGAACCTGGTGCGATAGTGACATTCACAGACAATACCGCAACAAACGGAATCAATATCTATAGTGTGGCAGCTGTGAACGAGCAGGGTGCGGGCTTCTACTGTAAGCCGGTAGCTATATATGTAGGACAGACATCGCCGCTTGAACCCGACAATCGTCGCACAGCCGAGCATCCCGACAAGGTGACATTCACATGGGAGGAGTCGAATGTCGGCAATTACGACGGATATGTTGACCTCTCAGACGTGACCTATGTCATTGCAGAGCGTGGCGGTTCCGACTATTATCCTACTTATACTGAAGTGGCATCGGTTAAGGGACAGACAACAATAGACATACCAATGGTTACGAACACCGGTGCACAGGTTCTTAAAACACTCTGGATTTCGGCAAAAAACGATTACGGACAGAGCTCATACAAGGCGTTGCCTTCTATCATGCTCGGCAAACCCTACGATCTTCCGTTCTCTGAGAGCGTGGCTAAGAATCTCCTGCACGGACGTTTGTGGACCACGTACGGCACGGGCAAGTCAGATTTCTGGACCATTGACGAAAAATATCCCGACTGTGTTGACAACGATGGCGGAGCCTTCCACATGATTTCGGAGGCCGATACCGACTGGGCTTATCTCGGAACCGGAAAGATAGCACTCGCCGGCGCTGCCGAACCGAAACTCATCTTCTACCACAAGGCAGAAACCGGCAGCAATGCCAAGATAAAGATTGAAGTAGAGTTGCCCGATGGTACGACCGAAGAGGTAGCAAACATTGACGCAGCTAAGGACGAAGGAAAGTGGACCGCTTCTGCCGTTTCGCTTGCCGACTATGTAGATAAGGATTTCGTGTCTGTCAATTTTGTGGCGCAGGCCAACACCGGCAATGTAGTGTACATCGACCGTATGTTCATACGCGATACATACACCTACGATTTGAGTGCAGAGATAGAAGCGCCGGAAACAGCAAGAAAGGGCGAAACGGAGAATGTGAAGGTCACGGTGAACAACTTCGGCTCGAAGGATGCGCGCGGCTATAAGGTAGAGCTATATGCCAACAACAAACTTATTGCCTCTGAGACTCCTGCCGAACCGTTGAAGGCATACTATTTCAAGACATTCAACTTTGAGTATCCTATCAGCATCCTTGAGGACAAGGAGGGTGTAGAGCTGAAGGCCGTCGTGGTATACAGCAACGACCTGAACACCGACGACAATGAGGTATCAGCATCCACTAAGTTTGAGATATCAACCAAGCCTCACCCCGACTCGGCTACATTCACAAAGACAGAGAACGGAGTGGAGGTAGCATGGACAGCGGTCGATTCCGAATCGAAGACTGCAACAGAGAGTTTCGAGTCTTATACGTCATGGAGCACCGATTTGTTTGGCGGCTGGAAGTCGGTGGCAAACAATGCGGGAACGACGGGCGGTCCGTTCAATATGAAGTATCCGTCACAGGGCACATCGTTTGCATTCACCCTTGCCGACCCACTCGACAGATGGCTCTCTAAAGAGCAACTCGAGCAGGTTCCGGGCTTCAAGGCACACACCGGCAGCAAGTATCTTGCCGCTTTCCACCGTGCCGACAATGGAGGCAATGACGTGACGCAGAACAACTGGCTCTTCTCGCCCGAATTGTCTGGCGAGCAGCAGACAATATCGTTCTGGGTGAAAAACGAGAACGATACCGACCAGAAGATTAATTATCCGGAAACCTTCGACGTGCTCTACTCTACTACAGACAGCAAGCAGGCTTCGTTCACAAAGATTGGTGAGACGCACACCACATCGAAGGGCGAATGGGAGGAAGTAAGCGTAGAGTTGCCAGCAGGCAGCAAGTATTTTGCCATCAACCATAATACAGTGGCAGCTAACTCTTTCGTATTCATGATTGACGACATTACTTACACCTACGGTCCGGGTACTGTGATACTGTATCGCATATATCGTGATGGAACCCTCGTGGGCACAGTACCGTCAGACCAGACAACGTTTGTCGACAAAACGGCTGATAGCAACACTAAATACGTATACGGTGTAACAGCGGTTTATTTCGACGGCGAGTCGGAGGCTACCATTGCTACAGACACCACAAACGGCATCAACGGCGTATTCAATGCCGAGAAGACTTTCGATGTGTATACCATCGACGGCATACGCGTTGCTACAAACGTGAGCAACTTCTCAATGCTCCAGAAGGGAGTGTACATCGTAAACGGTAAGAAAGTTATAGTTAAGTAGATTGAACTTTAGCAAGTTCAGTTAAGTAGACAAGTAGACGATATGAACATTAATAAAAGATACACATTCGTTCCTCTTGCCCTCATGTTTCTTGTAGCCGGCGCTTCTGCAGCGCCGCGCTCCAAGACACAGATGAAAGCCGTGGCAACAAAGCTATTAGGTGGCGCAAGAATGAAGGCAGTGGCAAGAGGATCGTTCTCAATCGACACAAAAGCAATAAAGGAGTTGAAAGTGTCAGAGGGCTATGTGGTATATGGTTCTGAAGACAATGGGTTTGCAGTTATAGCAACCGACGACACTTCACCAGCCATATTAGGATATAGCGACACGAAGTTCGAGCCGAAGTCAACCAACCCCAACTTTGAGTGGTGGCTTTCTATGGTGAACGAGGCGGTGGTCTCACGCGCAAAGGTGTCTAAAGTGGCTCTTGTGAACAAGATGCCGAGTGGGTATGGCTATGCCGAGTCAGTAGCAGCTCTTTGCGAGACTCGCTGGGGACAGAACAAGCCATACAACAACCTCTGCCCTACTGCCACCAACGGCACACGCACACTGACGGGATGCGCCGCTACGTCGACAGCTCAGGTGCTTCGCTATCATCGTGCACCGGAGCATGGCATCGGCAGCCGCACCATCTATTATCCTGCCAACAATATGTCGGGCACAAAGATAAGTGCAGACTTCGAAAAGAGCAAGTACGACTGGAACGCAATGCTCGAGACCTACGATTCTAAGTACTCCTTAGAAGAAGGCGATGCCGTGGCACTCATAATGCACGACCTTGGTGTGGCGGTTGGTATGGAGTATGGCAGCGAAGCCGATGGTGGTAGCGGTGCTCTGCATGAGAATGTGGCTAAAGGCTTGCAACGCTACTATGGCATTGAGGATGCCAAATATATCGTGAGGAAGGATTATTCTGACAATGAGTGGATGCGCATCATTTACGAACAGATTAACAATAAGCAGCCTCTCGTGTATGGCGGATTCGATAAGTCAATGGGTGGCCACTCATTCGTTCTCGACGGATATGACGCAGAAGGTAAGGTGCATGTCAACTGGGGATGGGATGGCAACTACGACGGCTATTACGATATAAACATCCTCGACCCACAGGCATACAAATTCTCAAGCAATCAAGAAGCTGTGATAAACATCACGCCAGACAAGACATCATCAACCTTAAAGGGCAGCATTGCTCTTGAAGCCGCAGGAACGCTTGCTGCACAAATAGAGGCCGACAAGTTTTACAACTACGACACGCTAACAGTGAGTGGAAACATCAACGCTGCCGACCTGCGCACGCTGCGTAGCATGGCAGGACGTGATGCCGAAGGCAACCGCACCCGCGGACATCTGCGTGTTCTCGACCTTAGTGAAGCTCGTATCGTTGCCGGCTCCGACTATTACATGATGGAAAACGGCAAGAAGCTTATTGTAGAAAGAGATGCAAGTCTGCCCGACAAGGTGTTCTCAAAGACGCGATTGGAGAAGATTGTGTTCCCAAAGACCGGCATCAGCAGTTTTGGCAAGGGAGTATGGGCATATACGAGCAAGCTAAAGGAAGTGGTGCTGACGGCCTCTGCCGATGCCAACTTTCTATACGAAGACGGGATAGTGTACAATAGCGACAAGACTACTCTTATTGCTGCCTTACCATTTCAGCCGAATGGTGTGGATATAAAGCATGGGGTTATCGATGTGGCCGACTATGCTTTTGCGGGTTGTAACCTTATGCCACGTGTTTCGCTCAGTAGCGATGTAAAGACGATAGGTAAGGAAGCATTTGCCAACTGTTGGTCTCTTACAGAGTTCAAGCTCTTCTCTAAGAATATGCCGCAGCTCAATGGCACTAACGTTTTCAAAGGAGCCAACGTTGAGAGTTGCTTACTCACGGTGCGTGCCGGCTCAAAGATGCGTTTCCAGAACACTGCACAATGGAACGACTTTGCTAACATTGTTGAGTTTGGCACTACGATTAAGGCTCGTAATCAGGCTCGCGAATATGGCGACGAAAACCCACAACTCACCTTCACCATTATTGGTGACAAGGTAAAAGGCAAGCCCGTGCTTAGCTGCGAGGCTACTACAGAGAGTAAGTGTGGTCGCTACACTATTCATATAGAGCCGGGAACTATCACAGATGAGGCGGTTGATTTTGAAGACGGCTATCTCGTTGTGACACAAGCTCCGCTTTACGTAACCGTTGAGGACGCTACTCGTGAGACTGGTATGGAGAACCCCGTGTTCAACATCACCTATGACGGATTTAAGCATGAAGAGACGGCAGACGTACTGACTACCAAGCCGGTTGCTTCGTGCATAGCAGATGCCACATCGCAAGCCGGTAAGTACGAAATCATAGTAAGTGGTGGCGAGGCAGACAACTACGAGTTGTTTTACAACAATGGTTGGTTAACGGTAACTCCGTCTACGGCTATCAACGGTGGCAGAGTAACGGAGGAAACGACCTTCAATGTGTATACTTTAGAAGGTGTTTGCGTAAAACACAATGCAAAGAACCTTGATGGTCTTGCAAGTGGTGTATACGTTGTAAGAGGAAAGAAGATTGTTAAGTAGATTACAAAAAGCGAAGCGCCCTGCGTCCGGTTTTGCCGAACGCAGGGCGCTTTCGTATATTTCTTTAGAAAGCCTTGAAAAGCTTTCCGTTACAGATTACCAGATCTGTGCACGCTTCTTCTGCGGCACGAAGAGCTTGTCCGACTTCTTCACGTTGAACGCCTTGTACCAAGCGTCGATCTGCGGAAGAGCAGCGTTTACACGAGCCTCTGCCGGTGAGTGCGGGTCGGTCTTTATCTGACGGTCGATGAACTCCGGACGAGCATTGCCTGCCCATACTGTAGCCCATGAGAGGAAGAAACGCTGCTCGGGTGTGAAGCCGTCGATCGACTTGTTCAGAGCCGGGTTCTCCTTGAGCACGTTCTGCAGAGCGCGGAACGAGATGTTCAGTCCGCCGTTGTCGCCGATGTTCTCGCCGAGGGTGAGCTTGCCGTTGATTTTCTTGCCGGGCAGAGCCTCGATAGAACTGAAGTAGTCTACAAGCACCTTTGTGCGAGCCTCGAAGTTCTTCTTGTCCTCGGCTGTCCACCAGTCGTTCTGGTTGCCGTACTTGTCGAACTGCGAGCCCTGGTCGTCGAAGCCGTGCGACATCTCGTGACCGATTACGCCGCCGATACCGCCATAGTTCACAGCCTCATCAACGTTCGGGTCGAAGAACGGCGGCTGGAGGATGGCTGCCGGGAAACAGATCTCGTTGGTGGTCGGGTTATAGTAAGCGTTGACGGTCTGCGGAGTCATTTGCCACTCAGCCTTGTCTACCGGCTTGTTCACCTTGCGTGCGATGTAGTCCTGCGAGAGGAATGCACGGATGTTCTGCATATTCTCGAAGAGCGAGAGCTGCTCGTCGACGTGCAGGTTGGTGTAGTCCTTCCATGTGTCGGGGTAGCCCACCTTCACGATGAAGTTGGCGAGTTTGTCCTGAGCCTGCGCCTTTGTAGCCGGTGACATCCATGTAGCCTCGTCGATGCGCTGCGAGAGAGCCTTCTGCAGGTTGCGCACGAGCTGAAGCATCTGCTGCTTCGACGACTCGGGGAAGTACTTTTCTACGTAGAGCTTGCCGATAGCCTCACCGAGCACGCCGCTCACGAGAGCTGTGGCACGCTTCCAGCGCGGACGGTCCTGCTGTACGCCCGACATCACCTTGCCCAGTTCGAACTCTACGGCGCGGAAGTTGTCGTCGAGGTAGCCTGCTGCAGAGCTGATGGCGTGCGACTCAGCGTATGCCTTCAGGTCGTCGAGCGACTCCTCTGCCAGTATCTTCTCCACCTCGTGGATAGGCTCAAGCTGACCCACGTCGATGTGCGAGAACGGAGGGAAGCCCTGCGCGAGGAAGAAGTTGCCCCAGTCGATGCCCGGAAAGTCCTTCACGAGAGCGTTGTATGTCATCTTGTGGTAGTTGGCCTGCACGTCGCGCAGCTCCACCTGTCCCTTACTTGCCTTGGCGATGCGTGTCTCGATGCGCATTGTAGCGTCCGCCTTGCGCTGCGCTGTAGCCTCGTCGTTGCCGGCGAGCACGAGCATCTTCTTGAGGTATTCGGCATAAGCCTTGCGCACTGCAACCACCTGAGCGTCGTCAGAGAGGTAGTAGTCGCGCTCGCCGAGTCCGAGTCCGCCCTGACCGATACCTACGAGGTTGTTGGCAGCATCCTTCATGTCGGCACCTACGCCGGCTCCGAACATAAGGCAGTCGAGTCCACGTGCGTCGAGCTGCGCAGTCACGAGCTGGTACTCGCGACGGTCGGCGATGTCGTTGATCTTCTTCAGAAGCGGCTTCAGCGGTTCTGCGCCCTCACGGTTGCGGCGCACGCTGTCCATGGCGAGGTTGTAGAGCGAACCTATCTTCTGTCCGAGTGTGCCCTTAGGCTGCGGCTTAGAAGAGTACTCCTCGATGAGGGCGAGGATGCGCTTCTGGTTCATCTCGTCGAGGTCGGTGAACGAACCGTTGCGTGCGTGTTCTGCGTCGAGCGGATGCGCCTTGCGCCAGCCACCGATAGCATACTCATAGAAGTCGTTTCCGGGCTTCGCCGCCGTGTTCATGTTGGCGAGGTCGATACCCTTTGAGGTCTGTGCGCTTGCCGACATTGTAGCCAGCAGCGAACAAGCGAGGATGATTGATTTTACTTTCATATACTATAATGTTTATTAATATTCTCACTAAGGGGGTGCACTTGTCTCAAGTGCACCAACATAGAAGTTGGTTTTCAGAAACAACATCTGCAAATAGGTTGGTGCACTTGAGACAAGTGCACCCCCTACAAAGGCCCCTAATGGATACAAAAGTAAGTATTTTGTGAGAAATAACATATACTTGTTAGTAATCGTTAACCATTGCGCAAACGTTTACCTTGGCGTTTGGAAGAAAAACATACATAACTTTGCACAAAAACACACAAATGTTTAATTTTGCAACATAAATAATTGAAATCTAATAACGACTAAACAATACTATGCAAATTACTTTTAATATCCAGTACAAGACAGTATTCGGCGAAGAATTGCTGCTGAACATCGTTGGCGGAGAGGCTGGCGACCGCACCATAGCAATGTCTACCGCTGACGGTTTTACTTGGACATGCCAGATAGAGGCGAAGAAGAGCGAAAAGCGTTTGGACTATTTCTACAGCGTGCGCAACTGCTGCGGCATAAAGTGCAGCGAGTGGAAGACTATCACGCATCGTCTCGACCTCAACACAAAGGCTTCGCAGCACATCATCGTTGAAGACCTTTGGCACGAAATACCAGGCGACACATATTTATATAGCTCGGCTTTCACCGACTGCGTGAACCGCCGCGCCGAGGGCAGCGTGAAGCCATTGGCATACGACAAGGCACTGCGCCTCGTAGTGCGTGCTCCGCAGCTACATTCGGGCGCACGTCTCGCCCTCACGGGCAAAGGTGCAGTCTTAGGCAACTGGGACTTGAAAAAGGCTCTGCACATGACCGAGCACAACCACAACGAATGGATTGTGGACATCGACGGCGACGCACTCAATGCAAACGAAAAAGAAGTAGGTTTAGGTAACAATAATAAGATTTGTAGTAAGTTAGTTCACGAACTGGAGTTCAAGTTCGTGGCGTTCAGCGACAAAGGCGAGGAGATGTGGGAGACGTGCGAGAACCGCACACTCACTCTCAAGCCTTTGGAGCAGAACGAAGTGCGCGTAGTGGCACTCGACCAGTCGTTCTACGCGCTATGCGACGAGAAGGTGGCGGGCACACTCGTCCCCGTCTTTTCGCTCCGCTCGGAAGGCAGCTTCGGTGTGGGCGACTTCGGCGACCTTAAACTGATGATCGACTGGGTGGCTAAGACCCATCAGCGCCTCCTGCAGGTGCTGCCTATCAACGACTCTACATCCACACACACGTGGACCGATTCATATCCCTATTCATGTATATCAATCTTCGCTCTGCATCCGCAGTATGCCGACCTGCGCCAGCTGCCCGCATTGAGCGACAAGCTGGAGGCAGACCGCTTCGAGGTGCTGCGCGAGGAGCTGAACGCTCTGCCGCAGATCGACTACGAGCGCGTGAACAACGCCAAGCTGAAGTATCTCCGACTGCTGTTCGAGCAGGAAGGCAAGAAGGTGCTTGCGTCTAAGGAGTTCAAGGCGTTCTTCGCCGACTGCGAGCACTGGCTCGTGCCTTACGCCTACTACTGCTACCTGCGCGACCTCTACGGCACGTGTGTCTTCTCTGAGTGGGCTGACCACAAGCAGTGGAACGAGGCTGACCGTAAGGCACTCAGCAATCCGAAGAGCGAACTATATAATAAGGTGGCGTACTACTACTACGTGCAGTTCGTGCTCGACCAGCAGATGCGCTCTGCTCACGAGTATGCCCGTGCCCGCGGCGTCATCCTCAAGGGCGACATACCTATCGGCGTGAACCGCAACGGCTGCGACGTATGGCACGAACCCGAATACTTCCACCTCGACTCGCAGGCAGGTGCTCCGCCAGACGCTTTTTCCGTGAACGGACAGAACTGGGGCTTCCCTACGTACAACTGGGACCGCATGATTGCCGACGGATGCCAGTGGTGGGTGCGCCGCTTCCAGAACATGGCGAAGTACTTCGACGCTTACCGCATCGACCACGTGCTCGGCTTCTTCCGTATATGGGCGATACCTACCGACTGCGTAGGCGGACTGCTCGGACAGTTCCAGCCAGCGCTCGCCATGACGCGCGAAGAGATACAGAGCTACGGTCTCAACTTCCAGGAGCATCTGTTCACAACGCCGTTCATAGCCCACTGGGTGGTGGAGCGCGTGTTCCGCGAACATACAGAGGAGGTTATCCAGACTTATCTCAACCACGAGCACGACGACATCTACTCGCTCAAGCCCGAATACGACACGGAGCGCAAGATTGAGGCAGCGTTCGAGGGCAAGACAACGGAAAAGGACGTATGGCTGCGCGACGGACTCTACGCGCTGGTTGACGACGTGCTCTTCGTGCGCGACAGCAAGAACCCCAATCTCTTCCATCCGCGCATCACGGCGCAGCTCAACTTCATGTACGAGGCGCTGTGGGACGGCGACAAGGCTGCGTTCAACCGACTCTATAACGACTACTATTATCGCCGCAACAACGAGTTCTGGTATGGCGAGGCGATGAAGAAGCTGCCGATGTTAGTGCAAGCCACCCGTATGCTTGTGTGCGCAGAGGACTTGGGCATGGTGCCCGACTGCGTGCAGCGGGTGATGCAGCAGCTGCGCATACTGAGTCTCGAACTGCAGTCGATGCCGAAGGACTCGAGCGTTAAGTTCGGCTATCTCTCGCGCAATCCGTACCGCTCTGTATGCACTCTCTCCACACACGACATGCCTACGCTGCGCCAGTGGTGGGACGAAGACTGGGCACGCACGCAGGAGTTCTACAACTCTATGCTCTACCGTGGCGGTGCCGCACCGCATCCGCTGCCGGGATGGCTCGCTCGCGATATCGTTTCGCAGCAGCTCACCTCGCCCTCGATGCTCTGCATACTCTCGCTGCAGGACTGGTTCGCCATCGACGAGCGCATACGCCTTGCAGATGCCGATGCCGAGCGCATCAACATCCCCGCTAACCCAAAGCACTACTGGCGCTATCGTATGCACATGAACATCGAGCAGCTCCTCGCCGACCGCGATTACAACGAGCAGGTGAAGGAACTGATTGACGAAGCAGGCAGAAAGTAATTATAGGAGGGTATGGCATCCCTGCCATACCCAC
>ERZ791724.993-NODE-993-length-18280-cov-3.543320_pt1 | contig 18280 bp, 8 predicted proteins | sample MGYA00510044_ERZ791724 | MGnify/ENA primary metagenome ERZ791724 (study PRJEB30046, sample SAMN00715140) | human gut metagenome | study: EMG produced TPA metagenomics assembly of the A metagenome-wide association study of gut microbiota in type 2... | reverse complement strand
TAAATCATCGCATATTACCAATTAAATCTTAGAAGAACTAAGATTAGTTCATTCCAGTACCGAAAGGAGCTAAAACCTGTTCACCACCCCATGATAAAATAACGAATAATAGCCCATAGTTACTAACCCTCTGCCATTCTCTGCTTATTTTGTTGGGCAAACTCTGTAGGAGTAACTCCGAATTGCCTCTGAAATATCTTTGCGAAGTAAGAAGGCGACTGGAAACCTACTCTGTCAGAGATTTCGTTGATGCGCAATTCTCCCTCCTGCAATAGTTCTGCCGCACGTTTTAATCGGATGATACGGATAAAGTCGAGTGAAGAAAGATCGGTCAGCGCCTTAATCTTACGATGCAGGCTGGAGCGGGACATATTCATGGCTGCAGCCAATGCTTCCACATTATAATTGGCGTCGGAAAGATTCTCACGCACTTTGGCTATCAGTTGGGACATCAGTTGTTCATCAGCCCGTGACATCGCACCCCCTTGCGGAGTACAAGCTCCGTAAGTGATCTGATTAATAAACATCTCATGCGTACGATGGGATTCACGCTCACGCACCAGTTCTGCCAATAATTGCTGCTCACGGATCTTTTGTACTTCCCGGCGGCGATAGGCGCGAAGAGTCAAGACAAAGCTGCCGGACACTACAATGATATAGATAAGGTAAGCCCACACTGTACGCCACCAAGGTGGAAGAATACGCACTGATAAAGTAGCTTCTTCCTGATTCCAGACACCATTATTATTACTGCCCCGCACACGGAACAGGTAGTCTCCCGGCGGGAGCTGGGCATAAGACGCTGTATGCACATCAGATGTATAATTCCAGTCATTATCTATCCCTTCCATTTTGTAGGCATAGCGATTTGCACCCGGTGAGGTATAACTTAAAGCAACAAAATCAAAGCTGACGTTAGAACGGTAAGGCAGTTGCACACCATCCGCCGTGAAAGGAGTTTCACGTCCCTGCACGTACATTCCGGTGATATAGACTGGAGGCACAAAAGTATTCGGGTGGACAATTTGTGGATTAAAAGAGACCAATCCATTGATAGTTCCCATCCAAATAGTACCATCAGAGGCAGCCAAGGCCGATTTATAGTTAAACTGGTTATCAGGTAACCCGTCATTTCGGTTGAAAACTTGCAGGCTGTCTGTTTCCGGATAAAGACAAACCAGTCCACGGTCTGTTCCGAACCAGATACGATGTTGCCAGTCTTCCACGACTTTATATGTTACGTTGTCCGGAAGCCCGTCCGCTTTGGTGTATGTCCTGAATCTTCCGGTTTCGGGGTTAAAACGCAACAATCCACCCCGGTCTGTAGAAAACCAGATAAAGCCTTTACTATCCTCCGAAATACCTGTCACTTCATTCGTTCCGATAGAAGTGCTGTCCCCCGGTATACATTTATAGCTGACCATCTGATCTGTCTGCGGATGATACCGGAATATTCCACTACCCATCGTTGCCACCCATATATTGCCGGATTTATCTTCGAGAATATCACGCATATAAGCATACCCGAATTGCTCCATTTTCTCAAAAGTCTGTCCTTTGTCGGCCGAACGGAAGATGTTCCAGCCATCACCCAACCAGATTGCTCCCCCACGATCGCGGTAAAGGGCAAACACGGAACCTTCACTGATACCAAGTTGTGCGGGATAGAACGTCTGAACCTGATCTTGAGGAACAATCAGGTCGATGCCCCCTTTAAAGTAACCTGCGCCAACCAAATCATCCGAAGCGAACAGGCTTAATACATTCTGACGGTCAGGCGACTGGGGAATTTTAGTGAAAGTCTGTGTTCCCGGATTCCAGTAGCAAACACCGCCATCCTGTGTACTAACCCACACCACTCCGTCTTTTCCTTCCGCCAATTCACTGATGCGTCGTCCGCTGACTGTACCGGGCGCTCCCGGAAGATAAACCGAAAAATCGAGCGTACGTACAGGCAGATAGCTGGCCCCTCCAAATTGCGTACAGATCCAGGTTCCCCCTTCACGATCACGATAAATCTTATCGACGATAGCATCTCCAAGCCCATACTTTCCTCCGGCATCGGCAGGAATATGTTGCACACTGTTGTGTTTCTCATTAATCACATAAACGCCATTCTGCGTACCCACCCACAGCTCGTCTCCGAAGCAAACAGCGTAGCGGATAATTTTTCGATGTACTTCGGGTGCAGGGAATATACTCACTTCTCCGGTCTTTTTGTTGAACCGTTTCAGTTCCTCTTCATGCACTCCGACAATCAGCTCATCGCCATAATCACACAGAGTAAAGATGAAATCCCCTTTAAGTGCTTCTGTTGCATAGGGCACAAACTTATCCTGCTCCGGACTGTAACGGTAGATTCCCGCTCCATACGTACCCACCCAGACCGTACCTTCTTTATCTACGCAGATAGACTGCGGAAAGTCCTTGCTTTTATCCTTACTGGGACAGGGAATATAGCGGAACAGTTTACCCGTCTCCACCTGATAGCGGAAAACTCCCTGATTCGGCGCATTCACCCAGATATTTCCCGAATGATCTGCCAGAATATCTTCAATCCAGTTGTATCTGATTTGTTCTCCGTTCTCTGTGCGGGCATCAAAGAACGAAAACTTCCCGGTAGCAAGCTCCTGAATATAAACACCATCATCCGTACCTACCCATAATTGACGGTGATTATCCTCAAAAAGAGCGGATATGACCTGATTGCCATGCTGCAAAGTTTCGTCATAGCAGTTATAAAGCTTCATCGACACGCCGTCATAACGATTAAGACCGTTGCGCGTACCCAGCCAGATAAAACCGTAACTATCTTGAATAATGGACTTGACATGACTGTTCGAAAGACCGCTTCCTCCATCTACACGGATAAAGTTATACTGTCCCGTCGCGGCAAAATCCGGAAGGAAAAAACAAATAGAAAGGAGAAAAAGCAGCAATTTCCTTTTCATACACAGATATTAGATAGCGACAAATATAGTTTTTTTTACGCTAAATGCATAGGAAGGATGAAACATTTGTTGCACGGATGGCAATAAATGTCGCACTGCAAAGGGCTATCGCACACTTGAAACATTTCTTGCACATCTTGACAAAAAAGAGTATAGCCACTTGTTTCTCCTCCTCCTATCTTTGCCTTCGTCAAAATGACACAACCGATGTGAACTTCCAAATCTTTAAATGAATACAAGTGATGAAAAAAGTAACCTTTAGTTGCCTTACTCTAGCAACCCTGTTGCAACTGATTCCTTCCAACGGGAATGCAGCGAACATTCAGGTGAACAAGAAAAAGACGAACCGAATCGAAATGAAGCAGGATACGATTCCTGCCAACTCTACTAAAAAAGAATCAGAAGAAGGCGAACGCAATGTGATGCTGAATGCTTCTGATGCCAACAAACCCCGCGAAATTCAAATCGGACTTCCCAGCGAGGACGTTAATGTCTATGAGAATGGACTTCCTGCCGTATATTCCTCTACCGTTCACAAACTTGCCGCCCATTGGCGTAGCGACAGCAGCCTGGGAGAAGTAGGACTTTTATCTCCTTCCGAGTCGGCCATAACGACCGGTAATATTGCTTACTCCGTCAACTCATTCAGCAAACTGGGGCAAAAGGATTTCCAAGGTATATTAAACTACCGCACCAATCATTTCGGTATGCAGAACTTCGATTTCAATGTTTCAGGAGCCATCAATGACCAATGGCTTTACACGGCAAGCATCTACCAGAACTTCGACCCGGGAAGTTTCGACCTGAAATTTACGAACTATGCAGACCGCACAGAAATTTATCATGCCGGCCTGACACGTCTCTTCAACAACGGACGCGGCAAAATATCTTTGCTCTACAAACATTCCCGCAGTGAAAATCCGGCCAGCTATGCCAATGCAGCTCCTTTTATCTATGTCGGCGACGGCTCGGTTAAAGAGATAGACGGTTTCAAATTGGGAACAAATTCTTATGTTCCGCAGAGCGGTTCTTTCCCATACATGGACGTAAGAGACGGAAAGATGAAAACATGGAACTTGGGCAATGGTTCTGAAAACCGTGCCAATGAGATTGCATTAATCTCCGATTATCGTTTCAGGAACGATCTGCTATGGAAATTCAATCTGAAATATATGGATGCTCCACGTGCCAACTATGTCGACTTCGGAGGCAGCACCATCAGCGAAGTAACCGCCAACGATGGTTTTACGTTATCAAACGGTGATCCGTATGAGGGACTGGCAGAAGGTCGCCGCACCTGGTTGCACGTAGGCAAAGTGAAAAACTTCCTAATCACTTCCGAGTTGAACAAGACCTTTGGCAACCATGATCTGCGTCTGGGAGTGAACGAATGGTATTACCATCTTGATTATTATTCCTCTTCTCTGCAATGGATGGCCACCGTACAGAACTATCCACAGTTGCTGACTTCCACAACTACAAGTTCCCTGGACCCCACTCTGACTGGTCAGCGCGTACAGACATACGGGTACAACGAACTTAGTCCCGAATATACAAAGGGATATGAGAACAAACTCGCCCTTTACTTTACAGACAACTGGCAAGTAACTCCCCAATTCAATATCTATTATGGCGGACGCCTGGAATATTACCGGATGAGTGCCGATCAAATATCCGCTTCCCGTTTCCCGGGTTTCCACATCGGCGACTTTACCACTTATAGCAAAGAGGAAGAAACAGGAAATATCATTGCCACACAACGCAGCATTCATCCCGCCAAAGTGGTAAAGGATAAACTGAACTATGCCGCCACGCTCCGCGCCACTTACAACGTAACCGGGCAATTCGGCCTGACTGCCGACGGAACAGTAGCCACCCGCTTCCCACGTATCAACGAATATGCCGGAACAGGTCCTACGGAAGAGCAATACAAACGTGTCACCATACCGTTAATCCGTGGCGGTTTGTTCTACAAGAACAAGTGGATCAACCTCACCTCTATGGTTACCTATATCTCCAAATCCAATAATATTGACCAGCAAAACCTGACGAAACCGGGAACGGAAGAAGGAAAGACCGTATTGCTTATTTATAATATCAAAACACTGGGATGGACCACATCTGCCGAAATCGACCCGTTCAAAGGTTTTCACCTGCACGCTCTGTTCACGTATCAGAAACCTGTTTACAAGAACTATAATGCAAGCGTCACATTCAACGATGGTTCGGAAATGTCTGTCAACGCCAATGGGATGATTGTAAAAGAGATTCCGCAGATTCTTGTCGAACTCGACCCAAGCTATAATATCACGAAGGACTTACGCCTTTGGCTTAGTTTCCGCTATTTCGGCAAGACTTACGCCAATCTCCAGGAAGCCCTTTATTTCAACGGTCGCTGGGAAACTTTCGGGGGGATCAACTGGAACGTAAACAAGCATCTTTCTTTAGGGGCAACAGTCATCAACTTCCTGAATCAGAAAGGGGCCAGCGGAACCATCAACGGTTCGGAACTGATTACCAAAGAAGAAACTGCCCAGTATGCCGGCAACTATATGAGTGGAAATTATTTACGCCCATTTACCGTAGAATTTAGCGCAAGCATTAAATTCTAGTTCATTCCTGACGAATTATAATTATCTTTGCGGCATTCTATGCCCACAAACTAACTAATACCTAATTAATTATTAAAAAACCATGAAGAAACTTTTCGTATTACTTATGGCATTGTTTACCCTGGCGCAAGTGGACGCCCAGGAAAAGAACGTTATCCGCATCGCAACGGACAACACAGACTTAATTCTCCAAGTAGCTCCTAACGGACGACTCTATCAGGCTTATCTGGGCGATAAGTTACTGAACGAGAAAGACATCAACAACTTTTCTCCTTACGTAAAAGGAGGAAGTGACGGTAGCGTATCCACCCGAGGATGGGAAGTATATCCGGGCTCCGGCGCCGAAGATTATTTTGAACCGGCTGTAGCTATCACGCACAATGACGGGAACCCGAGTACGATTCTCCGCTATATATCCTCCGAGCAGAAGGCAGTGGCGGGCGGAACGGAAACGATCATTCAACTAAAAGATAATCAGTATCCGGTAGAAGTCACACTGCATTACATCGCTTATCCGAAAGAAAACGTCATCAAGACGTGGAGCGAAATCAAACATGCTGAAAAGAAGCCTGTGACCTTATGGCGTTATGCTTCCACCATGCTTTATTTCTCCGGAAACGAATATTACCTGACAGAATTCAGCAGCGATTGGGCAAAAGAAGCACAAATGAGCACACAACCTCTGTTGTTCGGTAAAAAGGTGATCGACACCAAACTGGGAAGCCGTGCTGCCATGCACACCCACCCGTTCTTTGAGCTTGGTTTTGAACAACCGGCACAGGAAGCGCAGGGACGTGCCATGCTAGGTACTATCGGATGGACAGGAAACTTCCAGTTCACTTTCGAAGTGGACAACGTAGGTAATCTCCGTGTAATCCCCGCCATCAATCCTTATGCATCTGATTATGAACTGAAGCCGAATGAAGTGTTTACAACTCCTGAATTCATCTTTACTTTCAGCAACAACGGTACGGGCGAAGCCAGCCGCAACCTTCACGCATGGGCACGCAACTATCAGCTGAAAGACGGACAAGGGGATCGTATGACTTTATTAAACAACTGGGAGAATACTTACTTCAAATTCAATGAGGAACTGCTTGCCGAACTGATGAAGGAAGCTAAACACCTTGGTGTAGATATGTTCCTGCTGGATGACGGCTGGTTTGGCAACAAGCATCCACGCAACAGTGACAATGCCGGACTGGGTGACTGGGAAGTGATGAGATCCAAACTGCCGGGCGGTATTCCTGCCCTTGTACAGTCTGCCAAAGAAGCCGGAGTGAAATTTGGTATCTGGATTGAACCGGAAATGATTAACCCTAAAAGTGAGTTGTTCGAAAAGCATCCCGACTGGGCTATCCAACTGCCTAACCGCGAAACATATTATTACCGTAATCAGCTGGTACTCGATCTTAGCAATCCGAAAGTACAGGACTTTGTATATGGTGTAGTGGATAAGATCCTGACAGAGAATCCGGAAGTGGCTTTCTTTAAATGGGACTGTAACTCTCCAATTACAAATGTTTATTCTCCATATTTAAAAAATAAACAGGGACAGCTTTATATCGACCATGTACGTGGTATATACAATGTATTGAAACGTATCAAAGATAAATATCCGAACGTGCCAATGATGCTCTGCTCCGGCGGTGGCGCCCGTTGCGACTACGAAGCTCTGAAATATTACACAGAATTCTGGTGCAGCGACAACACAGACCCGATAGAACGTCTGTTTATCCAGTGGGGATTCTCACAAATCTTCCCGGCAAAAGCCATGTGTGCACACGTAACCAGCTGGAACAAGAAGACGAGCGTGAAGTTCCGTACGGATGTGGCAAGTATGTGCAAACTGGGCTTTGACCTCGGACTGAAGGAACTGAATGCAGACGAACAGACTTATTGCCAGAACGCAGTTGCCAACTGGACGCGTCTGAAAAAAGTGATTCTGGACGGCGATCAATACAGATTGGTTTCTCCCTACGATGGCAATCACATGTCTCTCATGTATGCCTCACCGGATAAGAACAAAGCTGTGCTTTATACCTACGATATCCACCCACGTTTCGGTGAGAAACTGCTCCCGGTAAAACTTCAGGGACTGGATGCGAAGAAAATGTATAAGGTGAAAGAAATCAACCTGATGCCGAATTCCAAATCGAATCTGGCTGCCAATGAGAAAACTTATTCAGGAGATTATCTGATGAAAGTGGGAATCAATGCTTTCACAACAAATCAGGCTTTCAGCCGCGTAATTGAGCTGACTGCCGAGTAAAAAGGAAGGAAGTTATCAATAAAAAAGGGGATTCGCTGTTATCAGCGTTTCCCCTTTCTTTTTACATACAATAATATTCAATTCATCTTCAATCGCAACAGCTGTTTCAATGGTTACAACTATTCTATTAGACGGAGGAAGTCTCTAAAAAAGTTGCAGCTACACCGTAACTTTTTACGATATAGCTGCATTAATGTTAAAGAGAGAGAATTTATATAATATAAGCATGGTCTCACGACCCTCCTGATATTCAATGAACATTTTGTTTCTTTACCTATTAGACGCACGAAAGCTCAAATCACTGCACTCGAGGCCCTCTTTTTTTAGTTAAAGAATAAAAAAAGCCGCTACTCCACAGGAATAGCAGCTCATATCTTTAAAACATCTTGCTGACACGTTCAATTCCTGCCACCAAAGTGTCTATTTCCGATTTGGTATTGTACATGGCAAACGAAGCACGTACAGTTCCTTCTATGCCAAGACGTTGCATGAGAGGTTGTGCACAATGATGCCCTGTTCTCACGGCAATACCTAGACGATCCAGCAACGTGCCGAGGTCGAAATGATGGATATCTCCCACCAGGAAAGAAATGACCGCTCCCCGTTCGGCTGCTTCACCGAATATACGTATATGGGGGATTTCTTTCAGACGTTGCAAAGCGTAAGTTGTCAGTTCATGCTCATGGGCGGCTATCTGTTCAATGCCATGTCCGTTCACATAATCAAGGGCTTTTGCCAGTCCGGTAGTTCCGATATAGTCGGGCGTACCGGCTTCAAACTTGAAAGGAAGTTCATTAAAAGTGGTCTTCTCGAAAGAGACATGCTGAATCATCTCTCCTCCTCCCTGATAAGGTGGAAGGCGATCTAACCATTCTTCTTTTCCGTAAAGCACTCCGACACCTGTCGGGCCATATATCTTATGGGCGGAGAATACCAGAAAATCGGCATCCAACTCCTGTACATCTACTTTCATGTGAGGAATAGACTGTGCAGCATCTATCAGGCAAGGCACACCATGCGCATGAGCTGTTGCGATCATCTCCTTCACCGGATTCACTGTACCCAGTACATTCGATACATGAACTACGCTGACTATTTTCGTACGTTCGGAAAATAGTTTTTCATATTCATCCAGCAGAAGTTCGCCTTTATCATTCATCGGGATGACTTTTATGGCAATTCCTTTACGGGCAGCCAACAGTTGCCAGGGAACGATGTTGCTATGATGTTCCATCACGGAAACAATCACTTCATCCCCTTCTTCCATAAACTCGTCGCCGAAGCTGGAAACAAGCAGGTTGATACTTTCTGTTGTTCCGCGTGTAAAGACAACTTCATTCGTGCTATGGGCATTGATAAACTCACGTACCGTTTCACGGGAAGCTTCATGCAGTTCCGTAGCTTGCTGGGAAAGATAATGTACGCCGCGATGCACATTGGCATTGACGGAATAATATTCATCCACCAACGCATCAACCACCAGACGGGGTTTCTGTGTTGTCGCACCGTTGTCGAAATAAACCAAAGGTTTACCGTAAACCGTACGGCTCAATATCGGAAAATCTTCACGTATCTTTTGAATATCCACGTTCATTATTTTTTAGTGGTTACTTACAAATGGCACAACCCTGACATCTATTCAACTCGCCACGGAAACGTTTCTCTACTAATAGATGCAAACGATCTTTCAGCGCTTCCAAACGAATGGTATCGATCACTTCGTTGACAAATGCGAACATCAACAGCAGACGGGCTTCTTTCTCTGCAATACCGCGCGAACGCATGTAGAATAATGCGCCTTCATCCAACTGGCCTACTGTTGCTCCATGCGAACATTTCACATCATCCGCATAAATCTCCAATTGAGGTTGTGTATACATTCTTGCATCACGCGTAGCACAAAGATTCCGGTTAGTCTGTTGGGAATTCGTATGTTGTGCATCGGGACGCACGAGTACCAATCCGGCAAACGCACCTACCGACTGGTCGTCGAGCACATACTTGAACAGCTCATTGCTGGTACAGTTCGGTACGGCATGGTCAATACTTGTATGATTGTCTACGTGCTGGTTTTTATCGGCAATCGCCATACCACAAAGGTTTATTTCGGCTCCTTCTCCTGCCAGCAACACTTCGGTCGTGTTGCGGGTAGTACCATTATGCAAAGTCATTCCGTTGAGCAATACATTGCTGTTGGCCTCTTGCTTTACATACAGGTTACTGATACGAACTGTGCTTGTATGTGTTTCTTCCAGTTCATACATATCGAATACCGCATTCTCACCAGCAAATACTTCAATAACTTGTGTCGCCAGGAAGTTCACATTATCCATTGCATGGTCACAAATCAGCAAACGGGCTTGCGCGCCATCCTCCAGGATAATCAGTACGCGACGGTTCACCATAAAGTTAACATCTGCACGCAGGATATTTACCAACTGGATTGTTTTTTCCACCACCACATTCTTCGGCACATAAAAGACAACGCCATCTTGTGCAAAAGCGGTATTGAAAGCAGTCACACCATCTTTAGAGGTATCTGCCAGTTGACCGTAATATTTCTTCACCAATTCCGGGTGTTGCTCGGCCACTTCTTTCAGGCTACCGAAAATCACACCTTCCGGCAGATTTCCTGTGGGAAGCGCTCTATTATAAAATGTGTCATTTACCACAAAATACAAGGAGGTACTCATATTCGGCACATCACACTTAAACACTTCATACGGATTGACCGGAATAGCCAAACGATTCAAGTTCAAACCGAAATCCGGTTCAAAGTACTTGCTCACATCCGTATATTTGTACTTCTCCATCTTACGGGTCGGAAATCCGAGTCGCTCAAAATCGGCAAATGCTGACGCACGAGGTGCATTCAGCACTTCGGCACTATGCTTACAGATCATCGCTTCCGTCTGTGAGAAAAGTTCTATATATTGTTGTTCAACCATCATCGTTTTATATTTGTCATTCTCCTACTTCTTTCTTGATCCAATCGTATCCTTTTTCTTCCAGTTCCAGAGCAAGTTCCGGTCCGGCAGTTTTTACGATACGACCTTTATAAAGGACATGCACAATATCAGGCTTGATATAATCGAGCAAACGTTGGTAGTGGGTAATAACGATTGTACTTGTTTCAGGAGTTTTCAGCTTGTTCACTCCTTCCGCAACAATACGGAGCGCATCAATATCCAAACCGGAGTCTGTCTCGTCGAGGATGCTCAAACGCGGTTCCAGCATAGCCATCTGGAAAATCTCGTTCCGTTTCTTCTCACCACCGGAAAAGCCTTCATTCACCGAACGGTTAGCCAGTTTATTATCCAACTCCACCACCGCACGTTTCTCACGCATCAGCTTCAGAAACTCACTGGCGGTCAGTGCAGGCAGACCTTTATATTTACGTTGCTCATTCACAGCAGCACGCATAAAGTTCACCATGCTCACACCCGGGATTTCCACCGGATACTGGAAACTAAGGAAGATTCCTTCATGGCTACGATCTTCGGGGCTCAACTCCAACAGATCCTTTCCATAAAAAGTGACCGAACCTTTTGTTACCTCAAAAGCCGGATTACCCACCAATACGGAGGAAAGCGTACTTTTACCGGAACCATTCGGTCCCATAATAGCGTGCACCTCACCGGGATTCACCGTCAGGTTAATACCTTTCAATATCTCTTTGCCATTAATGCTGGCATGCAGGTCTTTTATTTCTAACATGATTATATTTACGATTTTACGATTTACTATTAAAAAGTCAACATCACCCCACGCTTCCTTCCAATGAGATGGTAAGCAGCTTCTGTGCTTCTACCGCAAACTCCATCGGAAGTTTATTCAACACTTCCTTTGCATATCCGTTCACAATAAGTCCGATAGCATCTTCTATCGGAATACCGCGCTGGTTGCAATAAAATATCTGGTCTTCACTAATCTTGCTTGTCGTAGCTTCATGTTCTACCACTGCCGTCTCATTGTGAATATCCATATACGGGAAGGTATGTGCACCACACTTATCTCCCAGCAACAGAGAGTCACACTGGCTATAATTACGGGCATTATCCGCTTTCTCGGCCACGCGTACCAACCCACGATAGGAGTTCTCACTATGTCCGGCAGAAATGCCTTTACTTACAATCGTACTACGAGTGTTCTTACCCAGATGAATCATCTTCGTTCCGGTATCTGCCTGCTGATAGTTGTTCGTTACAGCTACGGAATAGAATTCAGCGGTCGAGTTATCGCCCGTCAGGATACAGGAAGGATATTTCCAGGTGATTGCCGAACCGGTTTCCACTTGTGTCCAGGATAATTTACTGTCCACTCCTTTACAGTTACCGCGTTTAGTCACAAAGTTGTATACACCGCCCTTGCCTTCTGCATCTCCCGGATACCAGTTCTGAACGGTACTGTATTTTACCTCTGCACGGTCATGCACAATGATCTCAACGATAGCGGCATGCAGCTGATTTTCATCCCGCATCGGAGCCGTACATCCTTCCAGATAAGAAACATACGAATCATCATCCGCTACAATCAGCGTACGCTCAAACTGTCCCGTGTTACGGGCATTGATACGGAAATAAGTGGAAAGCTCCATCGGGCAACGTACTCCTTTCGGAATATACACGAAAGAGCCGTCAGAGAACACTGCGGAATTCAACGCTGCAAAGAAATTGTCCCGATAACCTACTACCGAGCCCATATATTTCTTCACCAGATCCGGATGCTCCCGCACGGCTTCACTGAACGAGCAGAATATAATTCCTTTCTCCATCAGCGTTTCCTTGAAGGTAGTCTTTACGGAAACAGAGTCCATAACGGCATCCACTGCCATTCCACTAAGAGCCATTTGCTCTTCCAAAGGAATTCCCAGTTTATTAAACGTCTTTATCAGTTCAGGATCGACTTCCTCCATACTCTTCGGTCCTTCTTTCTTCTTTGTCGGATCGGCATAATAAGAAATCGCCTGATAATCAATTTCAGGGATACGGAGATGTGCCCAGGTAGGCATTTCCAGCGTCAGCCAATGGCGATACGCTTTCAGTCGAAACTCCAGCAACCACTCCGGTTCGTCCTTTTTCGATGAAATCAGACGAATGACATCTTCATTAAGTCCACGCTCAATGATGTCCGTATGCACCTCTGTGGTGAAACCGTATTTATATTTCTCCTCCGCAAATTTCCGGACAAACTCATTATCAGTCTTCTTTTCAAGTTCGTCTTTCTGATTGGGTTTCATTTTATTGGGTTCTTGTTGCATCTTTATCTTTATTCTCTAATATATATTGTTGCGTCATATTCTTCGCAGCAGGGAAAAAGATCCCCGCAAACGTTTCCATCGGATAATATAACAAAGATTCTTCCTTTTTTGTTGCACTAATTAACTTATTATCGCTGTCCACAAACTCTATCGCACCAATCACTACACTCGTTAACAACAGAAACTTAAGTGCTCCCAGCCCACTTCCTAACCAGCGATTCAACCAGTTCAACGAAATAGCCTGCATTGCTTTTGTCAATAGCGAGGCAATCAATACAAAGATCAATGGTACGGCAATCCAGATCATGATAAAAGCCAACACTTGCGCAACTGTCATTGAATCCGTCACTGTCGGGCAAAGCTTTTCCGCCAAAGAAGCATACAGAGCTTTCGCTGCCAACAGACCGACTATTAACCCCAAAATAGAAGCCAACTGACGAATGAAGCCTTTTACAAAACCTACAATCGCTCCGGCGCCTATTACAATAAGGATAATTATATCAATCGTTGCCACGTTTATTATGTTATAAGCTATAAACCAATAAGTCGTATATAAGCTGATTATAATGAGAAGGTGCCGAATGATAAAAAATAAGGTGGTAAGGTGGTGTTCTGCAAACAGTACCACATTACCACCTCTTTATCATATCATGACCTCTGCTATATTATAACATTATAATACACTTATAACCTTACTATATTTACAGCGTCTGTTTCACTTCTATTTCTTCGAATGTCTCGATCATATCGCCTACCTTCATGTCGTTGCAGTTCACCAGACTGATACCACACTCGAAGTTTGTACCTACTTCCTTCACATCGTCCTTGAAACGTTTCAATGCGTTGATGTTTCCGGTAAAGATCACAATACCATCGCGGATCAAACGAGCCTTGTCGCTGCGTTTCACCTTTCCGGTCTTCACCATTGCTCCGGCTACAAGACCGACTTTCGTAATATTGAATACTTCGCGGATTTCGATGGTTGCAGTAATCTGTTCCTTTACTTCCGGAGCCAACATACCTTCCATAGCAGCCTTTACCTCTTCGATTGCATCGTAGATGACAGAATACTTACGGATGTCAACACCCTCTTGGTCGGCCATCTTACCGGCAGCACCCGAAGGACGTACCTGGAATCCGACAATAATCGCATCCGAAGCAGCAGCCAGAGAAACATCAGATTCAGAAATTGCTCCCACACCCTTATGGATAACATTTACCTGAATTTGTTCCGTAGACAACTTAATCAACGAATCGCTCAACGCTTCCACAGAACCATCCACGTCACCCTTAACGATGATGTTCAATTCCTGGAAGTTACCCAAAGCAATACGACGACCCAATTCATCCAATGTAAGGATCTTCTGCGTACGCAAACCTTGTTCACGAGCCAGCTGCTCACGTTTATTAGTGATCTCACGAGCTTCCTGATCGCTTTCGACTACATGGAATGTGTCACCTGCGGCAGGAGCACCATTCAATCCCAGAATCAATGCCGGTTCGGAAGGTCCTGCTTCCTTGACGCGTTGGTTACGTTCGTTGAACATAGCCTTCACACGTCCGTAGCTGGTTCCCGCCAATACGATGTCTCCTACTTTCAAAGTACCGTTAGATACCAATACAGTAGCTACATATCCGCGTCCCTTATCCAGTGAAGATTCGATGATGGAACCCGTAGCATTACGGTTCGGATTTGCCTTCAGGTCGAGCATTTCCGCTTCGAGCAATACTTTTTCCAGCAAGTCTTCCACACCCATACCTTTCTTGGCAGAGATATCTTGTGACTGATATTTACCACCCCATTCTTCAACAAGGTAATTCATTGCAGCCAGTTCTTCTTTAATCTTATCCGGATTTGCCGTCGGTTTATCTACCTTATTGATTGCAAATACAATAGGTACACCGGCAGCCATCGCGTGATTGATCGCTTCTTTCGTCTGTGGCATCACGTTATCATCGGCAGCCACAATAATGATAGCAATATCCGTTACTTTGGCACCACGTGCACGCATAGCGGTAAACGCTTCGTGACCCGGAGTATCGAGGAATGTAATACGACGACCGTCTTCCAATTGCACGTTATAAGCACCGATATGCTGGGTAATACCTCCGGCCTCACCGGCAATTACATTCGCCTTACGGATATAGTCAAGCAATGAAGTCTTACCATGGTCAACATGTCCCATCACCGTTACAATCGGAGCGCGCGGTTGCAAATCTTCCGGAGCATCTTCTTCTTCAACGATAGCTTGTGCCACTTCCGCACTTACATATTCAGTCTTGAATCCGAATTCTTCAGCCACCAGATTGATGGTTTCAGCATCCAAACGCTGGTTGATGGAAACCATGATACCAATACTCATACAAGTAGCGATAACCTGGTTAACAGAAACATCCATCATCGTTGCCAATTCGTTAGCCGTAACGAACTCGGTCAACTTCAATACCTTGCTGTCTGCCATTTCCTGATCTTCCAGTTCCTGCATACGGTTGGAAGCCATTTCACGTTTCTCTTTACGGTATTTGGACGTTTTATTCTTACCTTTGGTTGTCAGACGTGCAAGGGTTTCTTTTACCTGTTTTGCTACGTCTTCCTCGCTCACTTCCTGTTTGATAACCGGTTTCTTGAAGCGATCTTTATTGTTGTTATTTCTTCTGTTGTTATTTCCCTGTCCGTTGGCCTGGCCACCCTGACCGTTACTATTGCCGCCTTTACCCTGTACATTAGGTCTTGGAGCAGCAAAGTTGGAAGTTGCAACATTGTTAACGTCCACCTTCTCTTTATTGATACGGTTACGTTTCTTCTTGTTAGCAGCCGCTTCCGCACTATCCTTAGGTCCGCTCTTCGCCAATTTAGAATCATCCTTACGGATTTCCTTGATGATAGCTTCCTTCATCAACTTCTTCTGATCCTGACGGATTTTTTCCTTTTCTTCACGTTCGCGACGTTTCTCTTCCTTCGATTTCTTCTTGGGACGAGTAGACTGATTCAATGCAGCCAAGTCGATCTGACCGATCACATTAATCTTTGCGCCTAATTCCGGTTGACGGATTTTGAAAACACCATCATCCTCCGGAGCCTTTTCCGCTACCGGGGTTACTTCAGCCTGTGCAGTTTCCACCTTTTCTTCTTCTTTATGTTCTTCCGCCTTCACAGGTGCAGCTACTACTACCTTCGGCTCTTCTTTTTTCACTTCTTCTACTACTTTTTCAACTTCTACCGGCTTCGTCTCCACTACAGGTTCCGGCACTACTACGGGTTCAACCACCACTGGAGTAGGCTCTACTACAGAAACAGGAGGTGTCACCACCTCTTCTTTCTTCACCTCGGGTTCTCTCTTCTCGGGCTCCTTCTTCACTTCGGGTTTAACGACAGGCCGTTCCACAACCGGTTCTTCCTGTTTCTGTTCCGGTTCTTTCTCTACCTTTTCAGGTTTACGACCGTTCAATTTATCCAAATCTATTTTTCCGACAGGTTTAAACTTCGGACGTGCATCCTCAGGTACGACTGTCTTAATCACATCTTCCGACTTCGGTTTTTCGGGCTGCTTTTCGAAGCCCTCAATCGATACCGACGCCTTATTACGTTCCTTATTCTGACGTTCCTGTATGAAACGCTCCGATTCAAGTCTAAGGTTCTTATCTGTACTAAACTCCTTTACGAGTATAGCGTATTGCTCCTCGCTAATTTTAGTATTAGGATTAGCCTCAACGGTATGCCCTTTCTTTTGCAGGAACTCAACTACCGTCGCGATTCCTACGTTCAAATCTCTTGTAACTTTGTTTAACCTTATCGTCATATTTTAAAATTAATGAATAAATGGAGCTTGTTTAATTGAAAATTGAGAATTAAGAAATAAAAGTCTGCTGCATTATATTGTATCGCAACTTTTAATCTTTAATTTCATCTTTATTTTCAATTGAAGGATCTTCTTCTTCAAACTCCGATTTCAAAATGCGTATTACCTCGTCCACTGTCTCTTCTTCCAAGTCCGTCTTTTCAATCAACATCTCACGAGGAGCATTCAACACAGCCTTCGCTGTATCGATGCCGATAGCTTTGATAGCATCGATCACCCATCCGTCGATTTCGTCTCTAAACTCGTCGAGATAGATATCTTCGTCAGCTACATTCTCATCCAACTCACGGAACACGTCGATAGTGTACTCAGTTAACATACTGGCCAGTTTGATATTCAAACCGCCTTTACCGATAGCCAGCGAAACTTCTTCCGGTTTGAGGAATACCTCTGCTTTCTTCTCTTCCTCGTTCAGACGAATAGAAGAAATCTTAGCCGGGCTTAAAGCGCGCTGTATAAACAATGAAATGTTCGATGTATAATTGATTACGTCGATGTTCTCATTGCGAAGTTCACGAACAATGCCATGAATACGACTTCCCTTTACACCTACACAGGCTCCTACAGGGTCGATTCTGTCATCGTAAGATTCCACCGCGATCTTGGCACGTTCGCCGGGGATACGGGCAATCTTCTTGATGGTAATCAAACCATCATTAATTTCGGGTACTTCCATCTCGAACAGGCGTTGCAGGAAAACGGGAGAAGTACGTGACAAGATAATCTTAGGATTATTATTCTTGTTATCCACGCGGGCAACTACTGCACGGGCCGTTTCACCTTTACGATAAAAGTCGCTCGGAATTTGTTCGGTCTTAGGTAACAGCAATTCGTTTCCTTCATCGTCTAAAAGCAACATCTCTTTTTTCCAGATCTGATATACTTCTGCATTGATGATAGTACCTACCTTATCTATATATTTATTATAAATACTGTCTTTTTCGAGTTCCAGAATCTTGGAAGCCAGTGTCTGGCGAAGATTCAGGATCGCACGACGTCCGAACTTGGCAAAGATAACCTCGTCAGTCACCTCTTCACCTTCTTCGTAAGAAGCATCAATTTTCTGTGCTTCGCTCAACGAAATCTGCATATTCGGGTTAGTCAAATCTTCATCGGCCACAACTTCACGGTTACGCCATATCTCGAAGTCACCCTTGTCCGGGTTCACGATTACGTCGTAATTTTCATCGGTGCCAAACATTTTCGCGATTACGCTACGGAACGACTCTTCAAGTACGCTAACCATCGTCGTTCTATCGATATTCTTCAGTTCCTTAAATTCCGAAAATGTATCAATCAAGCTGATTGTTTCTTCTTTTTTGGCC
>ERZ791724.972-NODE-972-length-18629-cov-2.140142_pt1 | contig 18629 bp, 13 predicted proteins | sample MGYA00510044_ERZ791724 | MGnify/ENA primary metagenome ERZ791724 (study PRJEB30046, sample SAMN00715140) | human gut metagenome | study: EMG produced TPA metagenomics assembly of the A metagenome-wide association study of gut microbiota in type 2... | reverse complement strand
AAAATATGTATATCGATATCGCCAAGGAAATGGGAAACGTGCCCCTCCGCGTCCCACATTTTTCATTACTACAAACGGTTTTTGGAAAATAATTGAAAAACAAGTTCCATGAAAGGAATCGGTTAACACATATTGAGAATTTTTGTATAAATATAACCACTCATTCACTGTTGGATCAAGTTCATAAGAAACCAGTTCTGAGGAGATTTTTAACCTTTCTTTAAAACTTTCTTTATCCCCACTCTCATTAAATACAACAATTACTTTTTTCTGAGTTTCTTCCGCTATTTTCTGAATACTTGCTCCAATTTTTTCATTTGGATCCAGTATATATGCAAATATGTAGTCTCCCTCAACTTTAAAATCCGATGCCTCTGCAATGAGTTCATTATATTTCTCAACTGGGCATAAAAAAACTGGATCTGACAATAATTCTGCCGAAATGCCAAATTCATCCTTGCATATTCTCTGAGAAAAATCGTCTCTAACAGATATACCATCAAAACGATGTAAATTACGATCTGTTCTTATCTTTTCATCCTCTGGTCCAATATATTTATCCTTTCCAAAGGATGTTGCATATGCAATTTTCACTTTATCGTCTGCGACAAAATCAAAAAAATAGGATTGTCCATAAGGACGGCTTAAGTTATAGTTCCACATCTGGTCAGAACCTAAAACAAACGCTGAAAAGTTATTATTCAACTCTGACAATCTATTAATCGGTAATAAAGGGGTCACCTCGTATCTATCCCTTGCAAATTTTAATGGGTGAGATCTATTAAGTGCATCAATATCGATTTCTCTCCCCAGTGGATTTCTTATCATTGCATACGTGTAATTCAAGCTTTCCAGCACACGTGTCAATGCATAATAAGTAATAATACTTCCATAATTATTTCCATACCACAAACCATATACTGCTACATCATATTTATCTTTCATATCATTTATCTCCTTATCGCAAGTAACCATCCCAGAAATCAACCCCGGTAATTTGTTTCTTTGCATTTTTATAAGCTTCAGTAACTTTTTCCATATTCTTATTATAATTTCTTCTTATTTCCCGATATCTCTTCATTAACCTGAGATACTCGCTTCTTGAGCGGTATCTTAAAACTCCAGTCTGATTATGAGGGTTCACTGCCAGTACTACATCATGTCTGTACTGTTTCTCCGGTATGTCAAACCAATCATATGCTACAACTGCCGGCTCATGGTTCATCATGAATTTCGGTAACAGTTGCCAGTTATGTGTCTTAAAATAGCGTTTCAATTTTCGCTTTGAGAACAATTTTCCCTCATAGAATTTATAAATCTTATCATAATCAACGTAGATATCTGCGAAATTCTGCCGTATATCAACCAATGGTTTTACCCTTGAAGTCTGCTGTTTCATAATTGTTTCGCCTTCCGGCTTCATGAGAAACTCCGGACCTTTCAGAAAATCATCCACTGCGTCAAGCAGCAAATCACATCCGACATAATTGTAACGGCTTATCTCCTTGTCAAATATATCTTTTATTCGTTTCAAATAATCTACTTCAGGAGTTACACCACTTGTCGCCTGAATAATCAGACTGTTTCTATGTACCTGATAAAATTCCATCGGCATATTAAATTTTGTGACAAATCCCATATGCCATATGCAGATGCCGTTCATCGTTATAAATTTAGCATGATTCGCAATGGAAAACTCTACATCATCTCCACGGATAAACAATGGCAGTGATAATCTGTCTAAGCTTAATTTGGTTCTCGGAATACAGCAATACCACCATCCTGCATAATTGTTTGGCTGGTCTTCGTATATTTTTTCATTTAATAAAACAGAAGTTGCCAAATGCATTTCCATGGATGGTTTTCTTGGTCCATAGGTTCCATCTTCACTGACAAAGCCTACGTCTTCATGCTGTACGTGCATTTTTTCATAATAGAGCATCGCACCGCTGATAAAATGATCTCTATATTCCGGCTTTAAGCAGCGTAACAGATTGTATGTTCTGATAATGCTCTCCGGCAAAATTTTTACATCATCATCCATGAGAAGCGCGTGAGTTGCATTAAATGTCTCGTCCCGAAGCGTTTCAATCATTCCACGGGTGTAACCACCGGAGCCTCCGACATTTGGATTCTGATAGATATGAATACGTTCCCCATTCCATTCTTCTGTGTTAAGAGTTCTTCCGTTATCAATTACCCTGACAAATATATGATCTGCGATTTCTTCATCCGAATAGATAATCTCATTTTCGATAAGTCTCAGATTACGGGTAATAAAATCTTCTTTTCTGAATGTAACCGTTACCAATGAGAGTTCCACTTCATTCATCTTATCTGTACTGATATCAGCCAGATAACTTCCCTCATAGATTGAAATATCTGAATATGCAAATACCTGAAATGATACCACTTGACTTTTTACATCAAAAGGAATCGGAATCAGTATTGTCTCTGTTTCATCACATTCATAATAGTTTTCCGATAATACCTCTTTTTCTATTATGTTGTTATTCATGTAATGTCCAAATAACTGTATTCCTAATGTTCCTTTAACCTTCAGTTGTAAATATGCATGGTCAATAGCCGTATATTTCTTCCATTTTTCCAAAGAAAAAGCATTAAAATATGTAAAGAATTCGGTTTGCTGATCTTTTTTCAGGCAATGTGCAGACTCATATATATTATGACTGAATCTGTCTCCTCTGTAAAACATATGCCAATGCTGAATTAATTCATTTTTTGGAAACAATATGTTCTGTAATTTCATCATTTTATCCATCACTAACTCTCCCCTATTCCAGACATTTACCAAGCCACTCTTTTGAATGCTCTATGAAAGCCTTTAATTTATAATCTACAACTCCATATTTTATTGGTTTTTTATATAAATAGCTTTTTTCTTTCACATCATCTTCTACGAAGATAATCCGTTCTTCCAGTCCCAGCTGCTCTAAAGTAGAGATAACCTCCAACGATTTCTTTTTATTTCTCGATAAAATTGCAATAAAAGGCTTCTTATATACAATTGCGAGATGAACGATTGCATTCGAATCTGTTATCACTAATGAACTTTTTTGAATAAGCTCGATATAATTATCAATGCAAAGCTCTTTAATATTATAATTGGCTACACGGTATCTTACTTTCTCTTCTGCCAGGCTCACTACTTTTTGTTTTTGTATATCCGGTTCCTCAATAAAGCTTGCTATGAATAATCCTTCTTCTTTCCCATTATCGGTATAACTGAATTTGTCACTTAACAAAATTGGATTGCATACACGCTCACAGGAAACATCAAATTCCATGTTTAAAATATTCAGGGTATTGTCATCCGCTACGGATATTGCATTGTATGTTTTCATCATAAAATATGCCGCATTTTTTGGTCCTACCGAGTAATCACAATCTTCTCCAAAAGACGGAGCATATGCTATTTTCTTCAACTGTGGAATAATCTGTTGGAAAAAAGTATCTTCCACTTTCTCATCTTTACAAAGCCGCCATCTATTTGATGCCCCTGTGATAAACGCATAAAATGTTGAATAATATTCTTCCCTTGTCATCCTTAAATTCATCCCAGCCACCATACAGCAACGTTCCTTTAAGTATTGGTACCCAAAAGATTTTTCATCCAAATACCTGTCATTCACCACACAGTCATATCCCAGTTCTTCTAAGGTTTTGTACAAGGCATATGTAGATAAAACCTGACCAAGATCATAAGAATTATTAATTGTGTCCAATAAAATATTCCTTTTTTTTCCCATTTTCATTTTCTCCTAATTATGTTGTGATCTATATGCAGCACACACAATGTCCGGATTACCAACCATTTGAAGTTTTCCTTTTTCAATCCAGACAACCTTTGTGCAGTTCTTTAAAATAGTGCCTATTCCATGAGATACCATCAAAACCGTACTTCCACCATGAATTAATTCCTGCACTCTGCTGAGACTCTTTTTTCTAAAGAATTCATCTCCAACAGAAAGGACTTCATCAAGAATCAATATCTCTGCTGCATCTCCGACAGTTGCAATTGCAAAGCCTAACCGGCTGACCATACCGCTTGAAAAATTCTTCACTTTTTCATCCATGAATCCATCCAGTTCAGCAAAGGAAACTATTTCATCATAATGTAAATCAATAAACTCCTTTGTATATCCGATGATTGCACCATTTAAATATACATTTTCTTTTGCAGACAATTCCATATCAAATCCTGCACCCAGTGTCAATAACTGGATTTTTTTCTTATCAACAACAGCCTCACCACTTGAGGGATTTAAAGCACCGGATATTATTTTTAACAGAGTAGATTTTCCAGAGCCGTTTGTACCAATTATTCCGACAATCTCGCCCCGATAAATATCAAAGCTTACATGATCAAGAGCCTTTAGTGTACGATAATTTACCTGATGTTTTATTAATTGAATGATATACTCTTTAATTCCCGAAGTGCTTAATGTAGGTGTTTTATACACCATAGACACATCATCTACCTTAATAATTGGTTTTTCTGTCGTCATATCAGACTCATCATTCACATCTTCTGAACTGATTTCTTCACTGTCCTTTATATTGTTTTCAAGTTCCTCTTTGCTCAAATCCAGCAATTGAAGCTCGTCAGATTTTTTCTTTTTATCCTTGAAACTTTTCCTTTCTTGAAACGCAAAAAAGATTGCAGCAAACAGCAATAGAAACCCAACAATGATACCTAAACCTATTTTCCAGACCGGAGTACCCGCTGTCGTATTCTCCGTTGTCATGAATACCTCTGTGTTACTTTCCTCAGTTTCAGTTTGTTCCTCACTGCTAATATCAGTTATGTTTTCCGTTGCTTCAATTACAGTTTCAGTAACTTGCTCCATAGGCGACTGTTCTTCTTCTACCTCTCCTACTGTATCCTCGCCTGACAAATTCACCTGAACATTCTGGAGATTTTCAATATCAAAATTCTCTCCCGTTTCTGTCAATGCCGTTGCACTCGTAATCTGAATATCTGCCATTCCGCCGCTTAAGGCTTCAAATGTCAGCCATAGTTTCGTCTCATCTGATGATGTTGTTCCATCGAACGTCAATATTCCATTCTCTTCATCATTGTTTCCAAAGTCGTCTGTATATCTAAGTCTCTTCTCATCATATTTGATTTCAATATGATATTGTGATATTGCGGTATCTCCCCTGATATATATTCCAACCGGGAAATCTCCTCCGCTCTCTCCCTCATAACTCTCTGATCCAAATGTTACGGTTGCATTTGCAGCATATATCCTCATTGGAAGACATCCTATTAACATCAGAAATATAAGGCATGCTATATTTATTCTTATATGATTTCTTTTTTTGTGCATAAATTATATCCTCTGCATTACATCATTTTGTTTTTTATTGAATACGATCCATCCAATTATACAGCTCAGCACTGCCGCTATCGCCAATTTTATCCATGCTGTATAATAAGGTACTCTTCCATATACCATACACTCTCTTGCAATATAAATAGACATATATACCGGATTATAGCCGATTAAGGTCTGTAATTTTTCTGGAAGAGAAGTTACCGGATAGAAAATTGCTGTAAGATAAAGCAAAATTCTTAAAAATACACTATATAAATATTTAATATCTGCAAAGAATACATATAAAATGGATAATATATATCCAACCCCTGTTACAAACATCAGTGTTAAAAGAACATCTAACGGAAACAGCAGCATTGTCCACGATGGTTTTGTGCCAAACGCAAATAATATGATTATATATGGTACACACGAATATCCGAAATTAACCAATGCTGTGTACATTCTGGACAACACAAAGGTCTGTCTCGGCAGCTTCGCTTTTATAAGCAATGTTTTATTATCAACCAGTGCTGACATTGCATGATTGGTTCCGTCGCTAAATAAAGTCCAAAAGATACTACCGGTCAAATAGTACAATGGGAAATTTTCAATTGATCTTTTAAACATATATGAGAAAACCATTGACATTACAATCATCATCAGCAACGGATTTAACACGCTCCATATGATTCCAAGATAACTTCTTGCATATTTTCTCTTTATTTCCCTAGATGTCAGCTCCTGAATTACGAAGAAATACTGTTTTCTATCCGAAAAATTTTCATTAAAAAAATCAAGCTGTCTTTTTACTTTTTTTCCTATTTTTCTCCGCTTTCTTACAAGCCAAAATGCCAATCCACCAATTATACATCCAAGAACAAGTATTAAAATGAAATATAAAACTAATTTGAAAAAATCAGATTTGCTTGTAGTTTCTTCATTTGCCTGTGTATTTTCCCACTTAACCAGTTCCCCTGTTGTCGTATATCTATAATAATCTCCGCTGCCATTTTGATTAATTGCATAGAAAACTGTATTATCCTGCATCTCTTCCATGGTGAGTCCATCCGGAATATTTTCACAAGCCCCTAATGACATGATGTAATACTTCTGGTCATTTGAAGTAATCTCACTGACAGGATAGAAATTAGCAGTCTGACTGTTGAATGCATAGATTGAGAAATTTTCATCACCATCCATGATCAGCATAACACGAACATTTCTTGCCTGATCACTAAAAAATGTCAAGGACTCTCCTGCATAGCTATCTGTCACTAATTTATAATCCCATAAATCAATCTGCGGGGTATAATCAGCAATATCCACTACATATAAAAGCTGATTCCCTTTTTTTATACTTCCAACAACTGGAACATCCGTCTCTAAACCATATGTATCAGATGATGTCTGTGTTTCCTCTTCATCCATAAGCTGCTCAAAAAATGATTTTTCTCCGGTATCTGTTCCATCTACATTTATAAGCAGTGTTTCCTGAGAACCCATTGCGTAGCTTTCTGCTTCTTCACCATTTGAATAGATTTTTGCACCTTTAACTTTTAATCCTGCATTTCCACCACCTATTGCTTTGAATGTAATATTGTCATAGGTTATTTCATTACCAAAACCAGTTCCCTCAAGCGTAATTACGCCATCTTCTTCTGCCTCAGCTCCTGATACATACTCCAAGCGTCCTGTATCATATTGAAGTTCAACTTTATAAACACCAATATTTCCATCTGCTTTAATCGTTACTTCTATCTCAAAGGTGTCATCCATATTTACTGAATAACTATCTTTCCCGAAAGAGACAACTGCGTCTGCAGCATAAACTTTTCCTCTGTCAGAAATGATTAATATAAAGGCAACAGCCATTATAAATAAAATTTCAACGATTTTATTCTTCTTTTTCATTTTGTAACTCATATATAATATTACTCTCTATTTTCTTTTTAATTGTTTACGCAAGAATACAAAATACTTATATATTCTAACATGTAAAGACTCCAACTGCGTTTTTCTGACAGTGTCCTCACTTTTATTTTCTCTGAATTCAGCTTTTACAATGCTTCCCTCCAGCCAAGCACTTTCATATAATGTTGCTTTTCTCACACCAGATACAATCATCATTCTTCTCAAAAATCTTTGATTTCTTATCTGTTCCCATGTTAGCTCAGCAGCTGTTTTTTTATAGTTGCCATCAATTACATCATCCGAAAAAAGATTATCACCATAAGCTTTTACCTCAACAATAGACGGTTCTGACATAAATAGATAAAATAATTTTTCTATTGTTCCAATATCTATTGTATTTTTTCCCTTTTCGAAAGATATTTGTGCCAACAACATTTGTAATGCCGCAATGTTTTTTTTCATTTGATCTGCATTTGGATTACGTGCATCATTCATAACTGGCACATACCCATTTTCTACCTTATCATATGATTTGGTCATACCCTCCAGCGATGACACAATTGTTTCGAAAAGTGAATTGCTAAAGCAACTTTTTCTCACTAATCCGCTCTCCGGTGAGAAATAATATGTATGAAATTTTTCATGAGAACTTCCAGTAGGATATTCATACATACCAAAGTAGCACCCCTGCACCTCAATATCTGGATTCATACTTTTTACCAGTGCCTCAATGGAACATTGTAGTGTTCCAATCCAGCCACTATCCACAAGCAAATATTCGCTGTTATCACATAAACCTTCCTGTTTTAAATAACCAACCGTGTTTTCATATGCGTCAACCGAATGTCTTTGTATGTACATACGAATTAATTTGCTTTGTCTTATTTTTTCTCTGAGTTGAATCACTTGCTGATAGTTTAATATGATATCTTTTTCTTTGTTTAATTCCAACTCATTTAATATATTTTGACATTCCTCATCAGTCAATGCCGCTCTGCGCAATATTTTCAAAGGTGTAACATCTATTCCGCCAACGCAAATACTGTCAATGCTTTTCTCCATATTGAAATGATATCCCGGTAACCGCATAGAGAAACGTGACACATGCAAATATTTACACTCTATATTTAAGTGTTTTTGTTTAACGATTTCATTTGCAATCAAATACATCTGATAACCGTCTCTGCTTAAAAAATAAACTCTGCTTTTATGAAGCCTTACTGCTTCATCTAAAACCCACTCTGTAAAACCAACAAGTGCCGGAGCTATCACCATAAGATAAAGTTTATTATCAATCGGCATCTCTACCTTTTTCATTTTTAAATTCTGATAAAATGTTGTTTCTATCGCCCTTTTAATAATTGGTGTTGACTGCAGAATATCAAAATATTGTTGCTGTCTGAACTGATTTATACTATTACTCTCCATCTCCTGTACCTGTAGACTGTCCCTCTGAAGGATTTTCTGTTTCTGTTGGTGTTTTTTCATCCGCTGATGGTTTTTCTTCTGTTCCCGGTGTCTCCGTTGACGGCTTTTCTTCTGTTCCTGGTGTCTCCGTTGACGGCTTCTCTGTTGACGGTGTCTCTGTTGACGGCTTTTCTTCTGTTCCCGGTGTCTCTGTTGACGGCTTTTCTTCTGTTCCCGGTGTCTCCGTTGACGGCTTTTCTGTTGATGGCGTCTCTGTCGCTGGTGTCTCCGTTGATGGTTTCTCTGTTGATGGTGTCTGTTCCGTTTTCCCGCCTGTCGATGACTGATTAGTCTGCGACGACTGACCTGATCCACTCGATTGTGTTGTTGAATTTGACTGGCTGCTTTGTGTTGACTGTTTTGTGTTTGAGGTCTGCGCAGCCGGAGCTGTCTGAACCGTCTGATTTGCTGACGTATTTTGAGTTTCTTGCTGTGTCTTCTGAGTTGCCGTCTCGCCTACATCATCTGTCTTTTGTTTTTCAGTCTTTTTTTCTGCCTCGTTTCCATTGCTCTGCTTTACCTTATCAGCCTTAACGTATGCGACACGACCACTGTAGGCTATCTTGCACCACTTTTCATCATCAGATAATGCAATTACACTTATATTTTTTCCTTTTTTTAGATTTCCAACTACTGTTGCTTCTGTGTCAGGCTTACTATATACATCTGCATTAGCTGCAAGTTCACGTGTTTCTATTTCCTCATTTCCATCAGCTTCCTGTTCTTCAGTTGTGACTATTTCCTGCTCAGCCTCTGTTTCAAAAATCGTCATCTCTCCATCGTTATTCAAATTTATCATCTGTTCATATTCAGTAGATGCCACTTTCTCATTATCTGCTTTGCACGCTGTCAGCTGTGTTGCCAAACTCAAAGCTATCAATGCCATAACTGCTCTTTTCTTCATAATCTTTTTCTCCATTCCAATATCTATTTTGCTGTATTGATGATTCTTTACGTTTATACCATGCCAATAACCAATATGGAATCACGCATGCTGCAATTGGCCGTAAAACATATATCCATCCCTTTGGGAATAAAATACCCAAGGCTTTAAAATTACGATATCTGCATTTTGCCTCATTCCATCTATGGCGAAAACTACGCTTTTTGTAGGAATCTTTATTTTCTCGATAAGCCAAAAGTTTATCCTGTATATTAGCACCCTTTAATCCTGCCCTGCGCAGCCTCATAAAGATCTCATAGTCTTCACAGCGAAGTGTCTCCTTGGACGCAACATATCCCTCATTTGTATCAAAAATAGATGCCCTGTACATAACTGTCGGATGTGCATATGGTGAAAATCTCAGATAATCCTGCTCTATAGGAAATTCCGGCATTTTACGTTCTCCCCATACTCCATTCTGATCAAACACATCAATATTGCAGCCAACCCATGAATACTCCTGATATTTGTCCAAAAATTTTTTTTGTTTCATTAATCTTTCCGGATATGAAATATCATCTGCATCCATTCTTGCAATATATTTTCCCTTTGCCTCATCTATACATTCATTCAACGAAAATGCCAATCCATGATTTTCATCCTGACCGATCAATTTAATTCTTTCATCAAGTCCTGCCACCTCCCTGAGTAGTGTTGCCGCCTCCGGGCATGAGCCATCATCATAAATAATAAACTCAAAATCTTCAAATGTCTGGTGTAAAATAGAATTTACCGCCTCCATTAAAATATCCTTATTCAATTCATTATAAACACCCATGATGACAGAAATCTCTGGCATAACTCCCCTTTCCAGCAACTATGAAATTCTTTTATCCATAGTTGAATAAATTCTTTCCATAGTTCTAACTGTTTCTTCTGTACTAAATTGAATTACTGACTCTCTGCAATAATCCGCTAGTTTTTTTCTATATTCAACATTTGAATAAACTTTATCGATAGCTGTCACAAATGCATCCTGATCAAATGCCTCGCATATCAATCCATTTTTATCATTCTGCAAATATTCTCTTGTTCCTCTGTTATCTGCAACAATGAGTGGCACTCCACATGCAAGCGCCTCTATTGCGGCAATCCCCAACCCCTCACGGATAGAAGGGAACGCAAATACATCAGCGGTCTGGAGTATTTCATTCATATCTGTTCTGAAGCCAATCAATTGCACCTGCTTCTCTAATTTTTTTTCATGAATCAGTTTTCGTAATTCATCTTCATCTGGTCCATTTCCGCATATAGTATAATATATATCTTTTTTGTTTTCCACTGCAATTGCTTCAATTATAATTTTTTGATTTTTATTTTTATTCAGTTCTGCAGCTGTAACGATATGAAAAGCATTATTCGGTATTCCCAATTCTATTCTTTTCATGGAAGCCATTTCTGGCATCGGGCGAAATTTATCCAAATCTACCCCTACACCATGTATTTGCTCAACTGTTCCATTTTTTTTTAATTTGAATCTGTCTTTTACACAACAATAATCTTCTTTATTGATGGTTATAAGTGTATCCGTCCACCGTGCCAGCAGCTTTTCAACCGGATAAAATAAAATCCAATTTAAAATTGGAGCGCCTTTATAAAAATGAAGTCCATGCGCAGTGTATATAACATACGGATCTGCTTTACTGTAATGTGCGGCGATTCTTCCCGCAACGCCTCCCATCGGATTGTGACAATGTATCGCCGTTATATTTTCTTCATCAATAATTTTAATTAACTGCTTAATTGCCCTGCAATTCATTATAATCTGTGCCGGACTTTTCTCTATATCGATCTGATGCAGAATAATTCCCTGTTGTTTCAATTCTTTTTCATCAAAGGTATAAATCGGTTTTTTTAAATTTGATGCATAATGTATCTCATAACCCATGTTCTGCATAATTTCCACATCATTTTTTTCAAATTGTGGTAAAAATCCGCTAATCGTTGTTATGTATAATATTTTTTTCATCTATTCTTCATCCAACACACTTTCTATTAAGCTTTTAGCATTTTCTACATCCTGATCATTTGGAATCATAACATAGCATGTTGTTCCTGGCATAGAATATGTCGTTGTATGCTTTCCTGTTCCTGTTACTGTATAACTGTCAATTGTCCACGTAACATCATTAGATAACTTATATTTAACCAAATCGTATATCACATTAGATGGAATATCTGTCATAACACAATCAGCAACTTCATCTAATATTTCTCCATATTTTGCTAATATACTTGGAGATGTCATTTTATTTATAACTGCTTTTATCACTTCCATCTGATTAATACCCCGCTGAACATCCCCAGCAGCAAAGGCATGTCTCTCACGTGCAAATGCTAATGCTTCTAGTCCCGAAACATGATTGTATCCTACTGTATAATGTTTTATCGGATCAACAGTAAAATCATATTCCGAGTATACATCAATTCCTCCAAGCGTATCTATTATCGCCTCAAACCCACTAAAATTCATACGCACATAATAATCAATATTTATTCCGTATAAATTTTCTATTGCTGCCTCTGAACTTTCTACCCCATATAATCCAGCATGTGTCAATTTATCATTTGCCCCTTGATTTGGCAGATACACATAATAATCTCTCGGTGTATTAACAAGCTGGATATGTCCCGTTTTCATATTGACAATCGCAAGAATATTTACATCGCTTCGGCTTCTCGCATTCACAGCCCCCCACATATCAATTCCACTAATATATATTACAAAAGTATCTTCATCTGATGACAGAAAATATTTTTCTTCTGTACTGTCCACATCAGTAACATCTCCACGTACTTCAACCTGAATTTCTGCAGAATATGTATATAATTCCCTTATTCTATCTGAGAAATCTTCATATCCATCCTGATCAGATATGATATCAACATATGCACTATTCATAATAATTGCTCTTTCTGTTCCATTTAGTAATGCATCTGCCATAAACAAAATATTATTATATGCTTTATATTGAACTTCTGTTGCCACAGTACCATCAATTACTGACATAACCTGATCTGCTGCATTATCCGATTCTAAATATCCAACAGATGCCCCCTCTATATCTCTAAGTTCATTTGCATTATCATCTGAGCTGACAAATACCGACATCTGAACCACTTCAAGTCTTGAATCCTTTGCTACATTATTTAATGTCATGTCTAATTTTCCTATTGCAATTAATCCATACAGAAGACCTATTGTTATCAAAACAGATATTATTGCAAAAATAATTGCAGGAATGCTCTTTTTAGTCGAAAAAAAAGTTCCAATATTTAATATCAGAATTATAATTGTATATAATATCAAATATATTATTGGAACTACACCCATTGTAAATAATTTCACACCCAAAGCCACTGCTATGATTATTTGAAACGCAATTAGAATATAATCTATTTTTTTTATTATGCTTTGTTTTTTCTTATTTTCCTCTAACATTTCTCCACTCCACAAAAAAATAGCTTCTAGCCATGAGCAAAACTCCACATACTCAGTATTTATGCATGTTTGCGAGGCATGGCAACTTCTTTTATCACTCCAAATTTATAGTAACAACCAGCTCCAAATGGTATAATTAAGTTGTCAAAATCAATTCACCGAGAGGAGCTGATTGTTATCTATCGTCAAGAAATTTTGAAAGACATCCGTCTTTTCACTTCACAACCAGTTGCAAAGTTTTACGATTCACTTTTTCTGAATCTCGATTTATCCTTTGTCCCTGAATTCCCTAAAACCGGACGAAAAGGCTTTTCCAATCATGCCATGATTTGTTCGTTTATCGTTATGAAATGTGAAGGCTTTTCAATGATTACGGATCTTGTTGATTATCTTAACAACAACCTTCTAATCGCCCATTACTGCGGTTTTGATATTTCTGCTCCGTTGCCTTCTTACTGGACGTTTGATCGTTTTCTAAAACAGCTTGATAACGATGTACTTTCATCCATTATGAAATCCCAAGTTCTTTATCTTTCAAAACAAGGTATTGTTGATACATCTTTTATTGGTTTGGACTCTACTCCGATTGCTGCAAACACTTCACAGAATAATCCTAAATCTTTTCTATCCAACAAATTTAAGCCTGATAACCAGCCCAAAGCAGATACTGATTGCAAACTTGGCGTACATACTGCTTCTAACCAAACAAACGAGAAAAAGTATGAATTCTACTGGGGTTACAAAAACCACGTCCTTGTTGACTGTATTTCAGGTCTTCCCATTTATGAACTGACCACTACCGCCAATGTCCATGATTCCACTGTTGCGCTTGATATTTTGGCTGACACACATACCTTTCTGCCGATAACCGAATGTACCTTTCTTGCTGATAAAGGCTATGATGTTAAAAATATCTATAATCAGGTACAGGAACTCTACCAAGGCGAATGTATTATTCCATTAAACAAACGATCCACCAAAAATCCAAAACTTCTTCCACAGGGAAATCCTGTCTGCGATGCCGGGCTTGCCATGTGGAAGGATGGTAAATTTTCTGATAATGGACGTACACGCCAAAAATTCTGCTGCCCACTAAAATCAAGCAAAGACGCTGATTGTCCCTGCCATCACAAAAATTTTTACAACGGCAAGAAGCATCGCGGCTGTACAAAACACATCACCATTCCCGATGATTTAAGACTCTCCGTCGACAGAGACAGCAAATATTTCAAAAGTAATTACTCTCTTCGTACAGAATGTGAAAGATACAATTCACGTTTCAAAAATACAGGGCAGGAACGTATGTGGGTAAGAAATAAATCATCTGTTACCAACTTGAATACAATTGCCCATATAAGTCTGTTAGCGGTTGCTGTTGTGGCAATCACCACCGGCACAGGGCAATCCTATCGTAAGCTTAAAGCTGTAAAGCGAATCGCATAATAAAGAGCTATTCATATCTCCCCATTTGCGTAGGTTCTGGACTTACGTCAGCTTTGCTATGTCATAAATTCCCATTCTTTCCGATTTACAAAAGCTAACTGCCAAATCCAACTTTTAAATCAATTCGTTTTGCTCATCTCTCAACTAGCTTCAAATCTTATTTTTATTAAACTTATTTAATAATACACTTACACTTGTCTTATGTCAATTACGCAAACTGCCATATTTTTACATTTGTTTCTTCTATATTTATGCATTTTTATAAATTTTATTGGTTAGTTTTACTTATTTCCCATATGATTTTCTTATCCATTTGTTTTTCATAGTTTCTCGCTAAAATTTGTTTAAATCATCATTTATATTCATGTTTTAAACACCATTTATAATACACATCTCATTTGATTATGTCAACAGAAGAAACTTACAGTTTATTAACATACCTCTCTCATTTTTTATTCAGCTTCGCATTTAAAACGTATCTTGTACTTTCCTTTTAAACTCGCCTTTAAATTACGTTTCCATTGTGTTCTTTTTCTACGTTTTTTTCGCAAGAATATGATACAGAGAATCACACACAATAAGAAACAAATGAGAAAGGGGAGTTTTTATGAACCGAAAAAGAGAAGCATATGACCGTTTAGCCGTTGGCGACCGCATTCGAAAAAAAAGAGTCCAGTTAGGATTTTCACAGGACGAGGTTGCAGAGAGAATAGACCGTGCACCGAAATACTGTTCAGACATTGAGCGTGGCACCTGTGGAATGTCCACAGAAACAATGCTTGCAATTTCTGAGTGTCTCGACATGAGCCTTGATTATATGATGTTCGGGGAACAGACAGACGAAGAGGCAAAACGACAGGAAAATGATGAACTTGCTGTGATCCATATTCTTTCCCGCTGCTCCAAGCAACAGCGTGATTATGCAATCCGGCTTTTGAAATTATATATTGCATCTATGCAGATTTCCCAGAATCCGTTATAATGAACCATGCGCCCGGTAATTCCAGGCAAATTTTTTTAGAATAAGAGGTACTCAAAATGGCTCTTGATGGATTTGTGATTTCCAATATCGTATATGAATTAAACCAGACAATTTTAAATGCCAAGATCAGCAAGATCGCGCAGCCGGAAAACGACGAACTGCTCTTCACCTGCAAGGGAAGCAACGGGCAGTTCCGTCTTGCTATGTCCGCAAGCGCATCCCTGCCTTTTTTATATCTGACTGACCAGAATAAACCAAGCCCTATGACCGCGCCAAACTTCTGTATGGTGCTACGCAAGCATATTGCAAATGGCAGGATCGTAAAGATTTACCAGCCGCATATGGAACGTATCATTCACTTTGATATTGAACATCTGGATGAAATGGGCGATCTCTGCCAGAAAACTCTGATCGTAGAGCTGATGGGAAAACACAGCAATATCATTTTCTGTAACAGTGATGGAAAAATTATTGACAGCATCAAACATATCTCATCGATGATGAGCTCCCTGCGTGAAGTGCTCCCGGGACGCGACTACTGCATCCCTGCCACACAGGACGACCGCCTGAATCCGCTGGAAGTCACGGAAGAAGCCTTTCTGGACATGGCTATGAAGAAACCGGTCTCCATTGCAAAGGCTCTCTACTCTTCTTTTACAGGCTTAAGTCCCCTGCTTGCCTCCGAAATCTGCCACCGCAGTTCCATTGACGGAGATATGCCGGTCGACTCGCTGGATGATGACGGCAAAAAGCATTTATTTAACAATCTCACATGGATTGCAGATGATGTAAAAAATCATACCTACAGACCGAACATCATTTTCAGGGGAAAAGAACCGATTGATTTTTCCTGCATCGAGCTCACACAGTTTTCGGACTATGATGCCAAAAATTTTGATTCCATCTCACAGGTTTTGGAGGAATATTATGCTTCCAAAAATGTGTATACAAGAATCCGTCAAAAATCCGTTGATTTGAGAAAAATCGTTTCCACTGCTTTAGACCGTAACCGCAAGAAATACCAATTGCAGGAAAAACAGCTGAAAGACACGGAAAAACGGGATAAATATAAAGTATACGGTGAGCTGATCCACACCTACGGCTATGGTTTAGAGGAAGGCGCGAAAAAGTTAGAGGCACTGAACTATTACACCAACGAGATGATCACCATTCCGCTCGACTCACAGTTAGATGCCAAGGGAAATGCGCAGAAATATTTTGACAGATATAACAAATTAAAACGTACTTATGAGGCACTCACCAAGCTGACGGAAGAGACAAAAACAGAGATTGAACATCTCGAAAGTATCTCCACGGCTTTAGACATTGCCCTGACGGAAGACGATCTCGTACAGATCAAAGAGGAGCTGATCGAGTTTGGCTATATTAAGCGCAAAAAGACCGATAAAAAAGCCAGAATCAAGAGCAAGCCGTTCCACTACCGCTCCTCCGATGGCTATGATATTTATGTTGGAAAAAATAATTACCAGAACGATGAACTCACTTTCAAGTTTGCAACCGGAAACGACTGGTGGTTCCATGCAAAAGGAATGCCTGGTTCCCACGTCATCGTAAAATCTAACAATGAAGAATTGCCGGACCGCGTTTTTGAGGAAGCCGGAATGCTTGCCGGATATTACTCCAAAGGACGCGAAGATGAGAAAGTGGAGATTGATTATCTGCAGAAAAAAAATGTCAAGAAACCAAACGGGGCTGCACCGGGATTTGTTGTGTACTACACAAACTACTCCCTGACTATCCATCCGGATATTTCAGGGCTGACGCTAGTTTCGGATTAAAAAATCGCAGGGGTACAACCCCTACGATTTTTTATTTCCAGAATACCTTTCCTCCGAAATCTTCTGCCATTTTGATACATCCCTTGTAAGAAGCGAGATCATGATACTCATCCGAATTGTGTGCGTCTACACCTACAATAAATTCATTTCCGTTTTCCACACCAAGTTTCACAAACCTGCGATCTGGATAATTGCACAACTCCCGGAAACCATTCACATTAATTTCAATTGGAATCTGCTCGTCTTTTAATCTGTCTGCAAGCTTTTTCATGTACTTTGTATACAATGCTTCATCTCCGGTGAAGTTTACGATATCCGGGTGTGCCACCATATTAAAATATCCGGTATCCAGTGCATTTGTCAGCAGATCTACATAGCTTTTCAGATGCATTTCATCCGTCCAGTTTTTCCTTACACTGATAAAACTTTCATTTTCATAGAAAAAATGCTGTGCCAAAAGCAGATAATCCATCGGATACTGTCTGATTTCTTCAATTGTCGGCTCAAAAATCCCCGGAAAATATTCCATTTCCAGTGCGAGGAAAATCGTGATATCCTCCCGATATTCTTTTTTCAATGCCTCAATGGTTTTTACGTAGTCCTCCAACTGGGACATTGTCATGCGGATTCTTGAGACATATCCATTTTTGAATAAATAAGGGGAATGGTCAGAAAAGCCGATCACCTCAAAGCCTTCCTTTATTGCCTCCTCGACATATTCCCGTTCCTCCCCCACTGCATGCTGGCAGCGCACTGTGTGCGAATGAAAATTGCATTTTCTGTCTTTATAATCATTCATGTCAAAATCAAAATAACGTTTCATTCTACTCTACTTCCTTCATACTGATTTGTCGAATGAGCAGTTTTGCAGTGACAGTGTTCAAAATGGCGTGCTATTTTTTCAGGCGAAGCATCTCTGTATAGGCAAGCAAAAATGATCCGACACCTTTGGCATCGTCCTTGACAACCGGCTCCGACATATAATAATCATAAGTACCCGGCCGTCTGTTTGCGCCCCCTAAGCCTGCCACGAGACAGATTCCATCCAGATGAAGGTTTCCGTTTTCATCCGTGGAAAGATATTGGTCACAGATTCCATGAAAAGCCTTCTCTCCATATGCACGATAGCTTTCTGGCAAAAATCCAAGACGGACACCTTTTAAAAGTGCATATGTCATAATAGAGCTTCCACTTGTTTCGAGATAGTTTTTGTCCATGCCGCCGAAATTCACAACCTGATACCACATACCGCTCTCATCCTGATATTTTAACATAGCATCCATGAGTTCGACAAATA
>ERZ791724.965-NODE-965-length-18707-cov-2.698209_pt1 | contig 18707 bp, 10 predicted proteins | sample MGYA00510044_ERZ791724 | MGnify/ENA primary metagenome ERZ791724 (study PRJEB30046, sample SAMN00715140) | human gut metagenome | study: EMG produced TPA metagenomics assembly of the A metagenome-wide association study of gut microbiota in type 2... | reverse complement strand
GGAAAGGACAAGGTGCCCTATGGAGAAATGGCTGAGGACGGCGTCATTGAATACAACGGGGTGACCTTCGTCTGTGATTATGAGCACAACCGCCTGACACTGGGGGATACCACCAATAAAGAGGATTGCATTAATATTCCGTTGTCCGGCGGCGGAAGCCTGCTGGTGAACCGAGACAACATTGATGCCCTGTCCAAGGCCATCGGCATGTTCAGGCCGGAGGATGTGAAACGGATCCTGGAGGCGCTGGCAAAGGATAACAAGATCCAGCAGATGAAGAAAGAACTGGATGACATGGAGAACGGCGATGATGTGGATAACAGTGAGGAAGCATCGGAGACCGCCGACACGGACAAGGCAGCGGGAACGGATCCTTCCGGGACGGCCGGAGAGCCGGGAAAAGAGGATTTAAGTCTCATGGCACAGATCAAAGAGAAGATGCAGGAGATCTACGACAAGCTTCAGAACGGAGACACGGATACCAAGTTCCAGATCGGCAATCAAGAATTTACGATCAAGGAGTGGGATCATTTCTTAGAGAAATTCGACAGTGTGCAGGATGCCACCCGGGCGGCACTGGAGGAAAAAATCGAAAAGGAAAAGGTAGAACGGCTGGAAGAGAAACTGACAGGTATGTCGGAGACAGCAGAAGAGCCGGATGAGGTGGATAGTATCCTGGCCCAGAGTGTGAAAACCACAGAAGAGGGCAGTGACCCTAAGACCTGGTATATCACCTGCTTTAGCGAAGATGGCATCTGGTGTAAGAAATTCACCGAAGGACAGGAAGGAGAGGATCTGTGGCGTATGGAATTTACGGATCCTTCCCAGTACCAGAAGGTGTTAAATTATTTACAGAGCTTCGCAGAGGGGGAAGAAGTTCCGCATGCAGAGGAAGAGGACTTCTGGAGAAGATTCCTTGAGGAAGACGCACGGTAGATCTGGCGTCAATCAGGATTTTTCCGATATTCCCGAGGAGACTTTCCGTAAACTTTTTTGAACAGGTCCTTAAAATAGTTGCTGTCGTTGAAGCCGTATTCCAGAGCAATATCCGTGATGGAACTGTCGGTGGTGAGAAGCGCCGTCTGGGCGTGCTTGAGCCGCACGTAGTTTAAGTATTCCTTGAATCCCATGCCGGTGATCAATTTGAATTTCTTGCTGAAGTAAGTGGGGCTTAAGGAAGCCACGGAGGAGACTTCCTCCAGTGTCAGGGGCTTGCGGAAGTTGTTGTAAATGTATCTTGTGGCAAGCAGGATGTCCGCATCCCGGGAGTTCAGCAGATCCGGTTCCTTCTCATTCATGACGGAATGGCGCATCAGAATGAGCAGAAGCTCTTCCAGATAGCATCGCTCAAAATGCTCAGAGTATTCATCGAACCGGGAATTCTCAGTGAGCATCCGGGTTAGCAGAGAGTGCAGATATTCCCGGTATACCGTAGGAACGCTGCCCATGAAGGAATGCAGCTGCAGCCCCTGCCCGGATATGGAAGTGAGGCTGTCGGCAGACCGGTCCGATAAATGCAGATATTCTTCTTTGAAATAGATCATCACGATCTCGCAGATCTCTCCGGCGGAATACAGAGAGTGATGCAGTTCTCCCGGAGCGATGAAGACCAGATCTCCGGCTTCCATCTGATAGACCGTATCTTTTAACAGGAAACGGCAGCTTCCCGACCAGAGATAAAAAATTTCATAAAAGCTGTGATAATGATCGGGCTGCAGGGGAGAAAAATCACCTCTGCGGCCCTTTTCCACGATAATCCGGTCAATATCTTTTCTGCCACGTCTGCCTTTTTTCGTTGTGATATCCATAGCGTTCCCTCATTTCCGGTGTATCCCAGTGCTGCAGTCAGAATACCACAAAAAAACAGTATTTTCAACCAAAACAAGCTATAAAAACAGCAGTAAATATAAATTAATTACGCTATTATAATAACTGAAAAAGGAACCCGCCTCTTTCAAAAATACTTTTCTCTCTATCCCCCTCGGTACACTCCCCCCTCGCCGAGGGGAATTTTTTGCGCAAAAATCACGGAAAACAGGCAGTCTCGTTACAATGGATTGCGCATTTTCCAAAGGATTGTTACCATAAGGGTACAGATCGGCCGGCATACGGTGCTAAAGCAAAGGTGCTAAAGCACCTGAGGGTTTGCAGAGTACAGAAAGGTATAGGGATTAGTATGGATAAAAAGAAAACTGGCAATCTGATCCGGGAAGCCAGACAGCGCAAAAATTATACCCAGAGTGAACTGGGAAAGATGTTAGGGGTGACCAACAAGGCGGTATCCCGGTGGGAGAACGGGGAAAGTTTCCCGGATATCGGTGTCCTGGAGTCTCTGTCCCATCTGTTGGAACTGCCGATTCAGGATATTGTGACCGGAGAGAGTGTGGCGGATCAGGAGAATGCCGTGACAGAACTCGTGAGACTGGCCAAACTTCAGGAGCAGCGAAAGCGTGAAAAGAGGCTCCTGTATCTGATTATGCTGGGGCTTTTGATCTATCACTGTGTCATCGGGATCTGTTTATTTTCAGGAAGAGGGTTGTTTGGGGGAAGAGATATTGCCTGCCAGGTGGCCGGAATCTCCATGGCGGGGACACTGACGATGCTAGGGCTTGTATACCGGTATTTCGGAAAGGAAGAGGATGTGAAAATGATTCCCTCCAGTCAATTAAGCAGAGGACTTGGAATAGCATCCCTTGCGATGCTATTGTGGAGTGTTGGAATCATGTATTTAAGCTTCGGAATGGTCCGGGCAGGAAGTGTTCCCCTTGGTATGGAACTCAGCTCACTGGGACCGTTTTTGAACAATCAGCTTTGTGCGGGCTATGCCCTGAATGTAATATTTCTGGCAGTGGAAATGTACCGTCTGCTCATGGAGCGGACGGTACTGCATCCGGGATGTGTGATCTCACCGGCGGTCATCTATCTGGATTTCTTTTACATAGACATTCTGGGCCGGATGGATACCCTGGACAGCGTCTGGAAGGCACTGGACAGAGGGACGGTACTCATTTTGCTGGAGGCAGTGCCGGGAATTGTATTTCTGTTTATACAGTCCCACCGTTCTCATTCTCACGCATCCGATAACCCACGCCGATCTCAGTGAAGACATATTGGGGCTGGGCGGGATTCTGCTCCAGCTTTCTGCGGATGTTCGCCATGTTGACCCGGAGGATCTGATTATTATTGTCCATGTAGGGTCCCCAGATGGCATTCATGATGTAACTGTAGGTCAGGACTCTGCCGGAATTCTCTGCTAACAGTGTGAGCAGCTGGTACTCAATCTGGGTCAGGTGGACTTCTTCGCCCCGCAGGCGGATCAGCCGCTTTTCGAAATCAATCTCCAGATCCAGTGCCTTATACACATGACCGGGAGCCTGGGCGTGGCTGTGCCGCAGAGAAGTACGGATTCTGGCCATAAGCTCACCGGTGCCGAAGGGTTTCGTGATATAATCGTCCGCACCCAGATCCAGAGCGGAGACTTTCTCCTGCTCCTTGGTGCGGGCGGATATAATGATCACCGGAACATCGCTCCAGGAACGGAGTTTTTGCAATACTTCCAGACCATCCATGTCCGGCAGCCCCAGATCCAGCAGGATCACGTTGGGACAGAAAGAGGTACTGAGGCTTAATCCCTCTCTGCCGTTTAAGGCGTGCATGATCTTGTAGCCTTCCCGGTCCATGGTGGCGGTAATGAAATTACTGATACTTCTATCATCTTCGATTAAGAGAACTTTGATCTTATTCATATCTGAATCCATATCCTTTCCGGTATTTTCAACGGTTCTATCGTATGTGGTTGAGAGTACACTTATTTTTCCGAAGCGACATCTACCGACTTGGGAAGTGTGAAACAGAATTCCGCGCCATCCGCATGATTTCTTCCGTTTAGTGTCCCATGATGGGCGGTGATGATGGTCTTGCAGATGGACAGGCCGATACCCATACCCTTGCGGGAATCCGAACTCCGGGAATTGTTGTAGGTGCCCGTCTCGAACAGATTTTGTAATTTTTCTTCCGACAATCCTTTTCCGTAGTCTCTCACAATAAAAGAGACATGCTCCGGATGATCTTCCACGATGAAATCAATGGGCAGGATGCTTCCGGAATGAACGATGGCGTTTTCCAGCAGATTGATGGTGACCTGCTCGATCAGCACCGCATCCATGGGGATCATCAGAAATTCCTCAGGGATCTTGACCCGGATGGCGGCATCGGGATAGCGCTTTTTCAGCTTTTCCAAAGCTTCTCCCACAACTTCCTCCACCGGTTCCTCTGTGGTATTGATGCTTAAGCTGTCTCCCTGGATACGAGTGACGGACAGCAGATTTTCCACCATATTCAACAGCCAGTTGGAATCCTCGTAGATATTGGTCATGATCGTACGCTGCTCGGTGGAGCTTAGATCGTTCTGACTTTCCAGAAACAGGGAACTGTTGCCGATGATGCCGGTGAGCGGCGTGCGCAGATCGTGGGAGATGGCGCGCAGAAGATTCGCACGCATCTTTTCCATTTCGGCCTCTGCCAGCCGCTTTTCCCGCTCTGCGATCATCTCGGACTGGATGGTCATATGGGAGGTCATGGTACACAGGATCAGAGTGATCCCACTCATCAGCAGGAAGGTGATAGGGTAGCCGGTCAGTGTGAAATTAAGCTTATAATACGGATAGGTGAACAGATAATTGATCGCTATTACGGAAAAAAGGGTGCAGGCAATGCCGTAGCCGTAGCCCACCGTCCATCTGGCGATGATCACCAGTGCCAGAATGTAGAACAGTGCTACATTGGCATGGTTGTCCGGGACAATATGCTGATATAAAAAAGAGGCAAGTGTGGCGCACAGCATGCAGGCAGCACAGATCAGGATACTGATGGCGTGCCTGGTAAAGGGTGGTTTTAAGCGGAAGCTTTTCCGCGGTGATTTTTTATCGGAAAATGATCGGAACACGGTGTGATCCTCCATGAAATATTGTTAGTTGTTTTGTAAATTTATTATAACTATAGTACCATTACTTTGCAATGCAAGGTGTAAAGAAGTAGTTAAGGATATATGACAATCGGTATATTTTCCCATAAAGCTGTGGCAAAAGGCAGGCAGGTATCCTCCGGAAAAGCTAAGACACAAAAAATAGGAACATATACTTTCGTTAGGTTGACATCAGGAAAAACATTAGATTAAAATGTAGTATGGCGGCGGTTCTGAAAGGGCGGACCGTCTATGTGGACAGGAGAGGAGTAGGTTATGTTTCTGACAGGATTGGCACTATTGCCGGCCATCGCACTGGTGGTATGGATCTACAGACAGGATAAGGTGGAGAAGGAGCCAAGGGGATTATTGTGGAAGATTTTCCTGTTCGGCGTGTTGTCTGTGATCCCCGCCATGATACTGGAAATCATTCTGGATGAAATATTTCTGGTATTTATGGATGCAGATACGCTGTGCTACGTGATCCTGGATAATTTTATCGGGGTGGCACTGATCGAGGAACTTTGCAAGATGAAAGCGGCCAAATGGGCGGCATGGAAGCATCCGGCATTCAATTATAAATTCGATGCCATCGTGTACTGCGTGACTTCGGCATTGGGATTTGCAGCTATTGAAAATGTTCTGTATTGTCTGGGCGGTGACATTGGGACGGCAGTGACCAGAGCCCTGTTGTCCGTGCCTTCCCATGCCATCGATGGCGTGATCATGGGATATTTCTTCGGTGTGGCGAAGGAGGCAGAACTTGCAGGCGATAAAAAACGCAGGAAACGCTACCTGAAGCTCAGCGTGTTCATGCCGATGATCGAACACGGTATCTATGATTCCGCATTGTCTCTGGATGCGGACTGGATCTTCGTTTTCTTTTTCCTGTTTGTGATCGCGGTGGATGTCTGGGCTTTAAAATTTGTGAAAAAGCAGTCTGGGCAGGACCGGGAGCTATCTGCATAAAGATTGCGTTAAGAACCCGTGAAAATTTTATAAATTCACGAAAAACGGTAGGATCGGGTCTTTGCTTCATGTTAAGATAAAGAAAACCTAAAGAAAGGAAAGACCAATATTGAAGTTATTGAATCCAAAGATCCGGCAAAAATTTGCAGAATCCTTGAAGGCGGTCCTGCCGGTAGTAGGGATCGTGATCGTATTAAGCTTTACCATAGCCCCCATTACCTCCAGTATCCTGCTGTGCTTTCTGGTGGGGGCGGTGATGGTCATGGCCGGTATGATGTTTTTCACCCTGGGTGCGGAGATGTCCATGACCCCCATGGGAGAAAAAGTGGGTGCCAGAATGACTCAGAGTAAAAATATTCTGCTGATCGTAGTGTTATCTTTTCTGTTGGGAGTGGTGATCACCATTTCCGAGCCTGACTTGCAGGTGCTGGCGACACAGGTGCCTTCGGTGCCGAACATGACGCTGATCCTGGCAGTGGCAGTGGGCGTTGGAATCTTCCTGGTCATTGCCCTTCTGCGTATGCTGATCGGTGTGGCACTGCCGCCGTTGTTAACTTTTTTCTACATAGCAGTGTTCGTTCTTGCATTTCTCGTACCGGAGAACTTTCGGGCAGTGGCGTTTGATTCCGGAGGTGTGACCACGGGACCCATGACCGTTCCTTTTATCATGGCACTTGGTGTCGGTATTGCGTCCATCCGTAATGACCATCATGCGGCAGACGACAGCTTCGGTCTGGTAGCACTGTGCTCCATCGGCCCGATCCTGGCGGTCATGGTGCTGGGGCTGATCTATAAGCCGACCAATGCGGATTACCAGCCGGTGGCAATCCCGGAGATCGCTGATTCCGTGGAACTGGCGCAGCTTTTTGCTCATGGGATTCCGGATTATGTGAAAGAGATCGCACTCTCATTACTTCCCATTGTATTGTTTTTCGGTCTGTTCCAGATATTTGCCCTGCGGCTGTCGGGGAAGACACTGGCGAAGATCCTGATCGGTCTGATCTATACTTATATTGGTCTGGTACTGTTTCTGACAGGGGCAAATGTGGGCTTTATGCCTGCCGGTAATTACCTCGGTCAGGTCATGGCAGCCAGATTCTACAGGTGGGTACTGGTGCCGGTGGGAGCACTGATCGGTTACTTTATCGTAAAAGCGGAGCCCGCGGTCTATGTACTGAATCATCAGGTAGAGGAGCTGACGGACGGTGCCATCTCTGCCAGATCCATGGGGGTTTCTCTGTCCGTGGGCGTATCCTTATCCGTAGCACTGGCGATGATCCGCGTGCTGACGGGGATTCCGATTCTATGGTTTTTGATCCCGGGCTACGGCGTGGCGATAGGACTATCCTTTTTTGTACCGAAGATATTCACAGCGATCGCCTTCGACTCCGGCGGTGTGGCGAGCGGTCCCATGACAGCTACCTTTTTACTGCCGTTAGCGCAGGGTGCCTGTGTGGCGGTGGGCGGCAATTTAGTCGCAGATGCTTTCGGTGTGGTAGCAATGGTAGCCATGACACCGCTGATCACGATCCAGATATTGGGAATGGTATATCAGTTAAAGCAGCAGAAGAACGGTGCAGGCGTATTTGCTGGTGCGGCGGATGCATTTGGTGCTTTGGATGAGAATGCCATCATTGAACTGTAGGAGGTGTGCCCATGAGTGAATTATATATGATGGTCACCATCACCAATCGTCAGCTGACGAGGAAATTCGTGGAATGCTATAAAGAAAAAGGCGCACAGGTCGGCAGTGTTACCGTCGGCATGGGAACCGCGGCGAATGAGATCTTAGATTATTTTGGACTGGACGGCATGGAGAAGAGCGTATTGTTTCATCTCGTCACAGATGCTGCCTGGCGGCAGATCAAGGCTGCTCTGCGTAAGAAAATGCAGATCGATCTCCCGGGAATGGGAATCGCATTTATCATTCCCGTGAGCAGTGTCGGCGGCAAGAAAGCATTGAATTACCTGACCTGCGGGCAGGAATTCGTAAAAGGAGAGGAGTCCACATTGAAAGAGACGAAGAATGAGCTTCTGGTAGTGATAGCCAATCATGGATATACGGAACTGGTCATGGATGCAGCGAGAGAAGTACATGCGGCAGGCGGCACGGTCATCCATGCCAAGGGTACCGGAACAGAGAATGCACAGCAGTTTCTGGGCGTGACACTGGTGCCGGAAAAAGAAATGTTGTTCATTGTGGTAAAAAGTGAGCAGAAAAATTCCATCATGCGTGCTATAATGGAAAAAGCAGGACTGGAGAGTAAAGCACAAAGCATAGTATTCTCCCTTCCTGTGACAGATACTGCAGGCATGCGCCTGATGGAGGAGATGGGAGAGACATGACAAACGGCTTATCCGGACCCAGGAAGCAGTTCCTGGACGTGCTCCGGGTACTGGCAACCTGTGCAGTGGTGCTGATGCATGTACTGACAGGTGCGACAGATGTGACAGATGCGTCGATAGTGCCGGAATACCGGTCATTATTGCTGTCAGTTATGGATCTGGTGACCTGGTGTGTTCCTATATTTTTATTGATCTCGGGATATTTGTTCCTGAATCCGGAACGTACATTGACTTATCCGGTCATGATTAAAAAATATTGCAGGAGGATTGCACTGGCGATCCTCCTATTCGGCGTTCCGTATGCAGCTTCCGAGCTGGTAGTGGCGGAGCGGACCTTCCGGATCAGGATGATTCCGGAGGCACTGAAGATGACTCTGATGGGACATACCTGGTCCCATATGTGGTATCTGTATCTGATCTTGTTTTTATATCTGATCACGCCGCTTCTGAAAAAAGTGCTGCGTGTGCTGCCGGTGTGGGGTGTTGCGGCAGTGATGGCAGTGATCTTCTTAGGAAGCAGTGTGGCACCGTTTCTGAATAAGGTACTGGATGTCAACAGTATTCCGGTATTGCCGGATGGCGGTGTGTATTTCCTGTATTATCTGTGTGGATATTTCTTCGCGGTGAGAGAAGTAGGTGTGGACAAGGGAAGGAACGTATGGCTGACAGCTGCAGTAGCGGTTCTGGTTCTGGGAATGATCCTGAGCAGAACACTTGTGGGATTCTCCATTCAGATGGCATACAATTATCCGTTTACAGTACTGCTTGCAGTGCTTCTGTTCGCTGCAGGATGGAATGGGGGAGGAGATGGCGCGGCTTTGGCTGCCCGGGAGAAGGACAGAATACACCGGATCCCCTGGCAGGAGGCGGGAGCCTTGAGCTTCGCCGTATACCTGGTACATCCGGTGTATGTGAACCTGTTGTATAAATTCGTGAAGATCACACCCTTTACGGTGTTGGAACAATGCGGTGTGCAGTCTGTAGCCGCGGGACAAGCGGTATTGATTTTGCTGCTGGCTGCATTCTGCCTGGTAGTGCTGGCACTGGCAACGGCAACCGCATGGGTGCTGCGCAAGATCCCGGTGTTAAGAAAATATGTGCTATAGAAGAAAGGAGCCTCACGAGGGGGCTCCTTTTTGCGATTGCTTGTTATGCGTATAATTTAGTCACGCTGCCAGCGCCCGGAAGCGCCGCAAGGCAGTACCAGCCCACTCTCGGTGACAGGGAGGCCGATCTCTTCGGCTTCCACATGACCGCCGAACTTTTTCGTCAGGGTGGAATTCATCATATAGGACAGCACGGCGGGCTGCAATCCTGTAGTGTACGAATTGATCAGGAAGAACAGCGCATCATCGGATAAAAGCTGTGCGGTCAGTCCTACGAAATCCCAGATATTATCTTCTATTTTCCAGATCTCGCCCTTAGGACCTCTGCCGTAGGAAGGGGGATCCATGATGATGCCGTCGTATTTGTTGCCACGGCGGATCTCACGCTCTACGAACTTCATGCAGTCGTCCACCAGCCAGCGGATAGGAGCATCGGCAAGCCCGCTGGCAGCAGCGTTCTCCTTCGCCCAGCCGACCATACCCTTGGACGCATCCACATGGGTCACAGCAGCTCCCGCAGCCGCAGCGGATACAGTAGCACCGCCGGTGTAAGCGAAGAGGTTCAGTACTTTCACGGGGTGGCCTGCCTCATGGATCAGACCGGAGAACCAGTCCCAGTTCACCGCCTGCTCCGGGAACAGACCGGTATGCTTGAAGCTGAAGGGCTTCAGATGGAAGGTCAGAGGATCAGCCTTACCGGAGGCTTCCTTCTGAAAAGGCAGGGTGTAATGAATCGCCCATTCATCCGGCAGATGGAAGAACTCCCATTCTCCGCCGCCCTTGGCACTTCTGTGGTAATGACCGTTTTTCTGCTTCCAACCCTTATGATCGTGGGGTGTCTTCCAGATGACCTGGGGATCCGGACGGACGAGAATATAATCTCCCCAACGCTCTAACTTTTCTCCGCTGGACGTATCCAGCACTTCATAATCTTTCCAATGATCTGCAATCCACATATAGAAACCTTTCTGTGTGTATACTTTGTAACTGATTTTTATAGGACATAATAATAGAATATAATACCGGAAAGACTTTTTCAAGGAATACTTGCTATTGAACCGCATTGAGCCATTTAAAGTCCTCTTCGGTCGATTCATGACATATTTGGGTCGATTCATGCAGCCCCTGGTTCCGCTGAGAGAAAGTGTGGTACGTTATCTTTAAGATAATGGGTATCACTATGCCCATCGGAAAGAGGTAAAACGCTATGAAAAAACGAGTATTGAGCATGTTACTGGCATTTATTCTCTGCTTCTCAACACTGCCCATGACAGCATTCGCACAGGAGGCTGATGCGGTGGCAGAACAGGAAGAACAGCAGGAAACAGACTCTGCGGCAGAGCAAGAGGAAGCAGAAGCAGCTGCGGCACCGGGGGAAGAGACTCCGGCTGATAAGAGCACCACTGCGGCAACTCCCGGTACGGAAGATTCCACTGCGGGCGAAGCCCCCGATACTGTGGAACCCTCAGTGGAAAGTGTCAGCGATAGTGATGCCGGCACGCAGGATACCTCGGCAGACGATGAGAAGAAGGCAGCAGTGCAGAAGGTACAGGCACTCATCGATGCTCTGCCGGACGAAGTGACGGTGGAAAATGCAGAAAGTGTCGGTGCGCAGCTGGAAGCCATCGACGAGGCTATGGAGTCACTGACCAAGGAGCAGATCGCAGAACTGGATATGACACGACTTCATGCCATTTCTGAAGCGTTGAATACACCGATGACGGTTCCGATGACGGTGGCGGAAGGTCAGCATGTTGACCATCCCATCTGCGGCGCGACATGCACAGATAAGTATAAGCATAGCATTGTGACAGAGTGGAAGTCCATAGACAGTGAAGCAGCACTGCAAGCTGCAACGGAAGGATATTACTACCTGACTCAGGATATCGTGACAATGGAAACATGGAAACCGAACAATAACGTGGTGCTTTGTCTGAATGGTCACAGCATTGCGGCAAACGGGGATTTTGTTGTCATTGAGATAGATAAGGGACAATTTACTCTCTGTGACTGCAATAGTAGTGAGAGTATGCACTATTTCACCACAAGCAAGGAAGGTCTGTTCACTCGATGGGTGCCGTGCGAGGAAAATACGGAGAACCGCATCTCCGTTACAGGTGGAGTTATCACTCACAGCGTGGGAAGGTCGGATTTAGGTGTGAAAGTGGATAATAACGCCACTTTTACCATGTACGGTGGAACTATTTGTGGTAATAAGCTCCAAGGCAGTTATAATGGAGCCGGTGTGTATGTGCATAATAGCACATTTAATATGTATGGCGGTGCAATCAGAGGCAATGCTGCAAGTTGGGGTGGTGGCGTCGCTGCGCTCGGTAGCACATTTAACATGTATGGTGGTGTAATCAGCGACAACATGGTCTCTGCTTCTGCTGGCGGTGTACTGTTGTCGGACAAAAGCGTCATGAACATGTCCGGCAATGCACAGATTAGTAACAACATTGCTCCCACCAAATGGACGACATCAGGTGGCGGAGTGTATATATTTGCCAGCACTGACGGAGAAGTCGGTAACTGCTTATATATGTCCGATAATGCGAAAATCAGCGGCAATACAGCCACCCAAGGAGGTGCTGTGTATGTACGTAAAAACGGTCAGGTTACCATGAGCGGCAATGCGCAGATTAGCAATAACACGGCAACCGAGAATGGTGGCGGCGTCTATGTAGAAAATAGTACTTTTAAAATTGCCGGCGGTGCTCCTCGGGTCTGTGACAACTTGTGTCAAGATGTTCAGAACAATGTCTATCTGGCTACCGGCAATGCAATTCGGATTAGTAAATTATCCACATTCGCCGGAAAAATCGGCGTATCCACCCAGGATACACCCACCGAGAGCAACCTCGTAACGGTTGCCGCGGTAGCTGTGGAGGCTGGGGGTGGCGGTCACCTGACCGAAGAAGATTTGGATCATATTTGCAGTGATAAAGAGAACCTCTATCCAGTTCTTGTGGGTGGCGAGGTGAAATTGTCGGCGACCGAACCGCATCGGCATCCCGTTTGTGGCGCAACCTGTGGTGACAGCGAGAATCATGGAAATCAGACCTGGATAGGCGTTTCCAATCTGACTGACATCAAGAGTGGGGGCTATTATTATCTGACAGACAATGTTAAATTGAATGATACATGGATCTGCACTTATGATGTAGCACTCTGTTTAAATGGAAAAACAATCACCTGTGCAGCAGAAGTTGATGCCATTCAGGTTGCGAAAGGAACGAAGCTGATTATCACCGACTGTCAGAAAGTGGTCGGCAAGATTACCCATGCACAGGATAATATAGGACGAGGTATAATGTCCTTGGGTACCTTGATACTGTATAACGGCGAAATTACCAAAAACCAGATTGCCAAAGGTAGTGGTGCCGGTGTATACGTAGATGGTGGTAATTTTTACATGTATAAGGGCAGTATCTCTGATAACAAAGTAACCATAAACGGTAACGGCGGCGGTGTGTATGCAAAAGATAGCACCAACTTCGTTATATCCGGTGGTAGTATTGACAGCAACCATGCACCGTCTAGCGGTGGTGGTATATACTATGAATCTACAATTAGTAAGTCAGTAAAATTCAATATATCTGGTGGTAATATCGTTAGAAACACAGCCGTTACTGGTAACGGTGGTGGTATATGGCTGAAGAGTGCATATGGAAATATGAGGTTTACCATGTCCGGTGGTAGGATTTCAAACAACGTCGCTAGCAAAAACGGCGGTGGTGTATATATTTCTGAGCCCTATTACGGCAAGTTTACTGTGTCCAGTACGGCACAAATCACCGACAACGCGGGTAATGGAAACGATAACAATGTCTATTTGCCCAGCGGCAAGACCATTCTCATCGGTGCGAACGGGTTGAGCAGCTCCGCCAAGATTGGCGTGACCATGGGACAGCAGCTCGCCGAGGGTGTGCGAGTTGCCATCGCCAAGGGTACAAGCGATGATTACACACTGACCGCGGATGACCTGAATGCTTTCAACAGCGATACCGGCTATTACAAGTATGCGTTAGACAACGCTGTCAACTTTTCAAGCGGCGAATTACATGTGCATGGTCTCTGTGGCACGGCGAACTGCACTGAGAGTAAGAATCACAAAAATGTGCTGTGGACTGCGATCAGGACGGAAGAGGATCTGCGCAACATCAAGGGTGGAAGTAGTAGCTCACACAGACAGTATTACTATTTAACGACTAATATTGCTCTGAATAATACGAGCTGGAATCCGACAGGCTACATCTCACTTTGTTTGAATGGTTACAGCATCACAGCTAACGGCAATTTTGACACCATTACCGTAGGTGAAGGAAAAGATACGGATTCACTTACACTTTGTGACTGTAACGGCAGCGGTAACAACACAGGAGAGATTACCCATGTTGACGGTATGAAAGGGCGTGGCGTATATTTAAAACCCTTCAGTGACCTTAGCCTGTATAGTGGAAACATCACCGGCAACAACACTGATGACCACGGTGGCGGTGTGTATTTGGACGGCAGTTTCTTCTACATGTACGGCGGCAGCATCACAGACAACAGCGCAAACAATGGCGGTGGCGTGGCTGGACGTGTAAGTAATTATAAAGTGAACGGGGGGTATGTCGTTGGCAGACTCTTGATGTTAGGTGGAACGATTACCGGCAACAAGGCAGCCGCCAACGGTGGCGGCGTTGACATGGATTGCGCCTTTGAGATGTGTGGTGGCAGCATCACCAGTAACGAAGCCGATGCCAACGGCGGCGGTGTTGCCGTGAAAGGTGATCATAGCGTCGAATGGAGTGGTGGCAGTGTCACCGGTAACACGGCGAAGAACAACGGTAGTGGTGTGTATGTAGCTGAGAGTGTTGAAGCCATGGAAGTCAACGGGGATGTGAACATTACCGGCAACACCAATGGCAATGTTTATTTGCCTGGCGGCAAGACTATCACCGTCGGCTCGACTAGGGGCAGCGGCACAAGTTTGACGGATGGTGCAAACATTGGTGTGACGCTGGAAAAGCTGCCTGCGGAGGGAGATTTTATGAAGTTCGCCGAGGCAGCCACGGGTATTACCCTGACGGATGAAATTGCGGGCAAATTCACCATCGACAATAATAGCAGCAACACATACAGCGTGCAGAACATCGACAACAGTCTGTATGTGGTAAGTGGCGAGCTGCATGAGCATGCAATCTGTGGCAGTGCAGACTGCAGTCACAAGACTAAGCATGACGATGTGTTGTGGACTCCCCTGACCTATAATGCAGATACACAGGCGCTGATGCGCGGCGGAACGAAAGTAAGCAGTAGCAATGGCACAGAAGGGATGGAATACAAACTTCCTGCGGGCAACTACTACTTACTGAACGATATTACGTTTGCCGGTACGATCAAAATCTCAGGCAACGTAAATCTCTGCCTGAACGGAAAGAGCATCACCAATTCGGCACAGGATGCTTCGACGTTTGTTATTCCCAAGAATGGCAATCTGACCCTGTGCGACCACGAGAGCGGTACCATCACCTCAACCGATAAGAAGTCTGATGGTGTGCAACTCAATGCTCACTCTAGCACTGACACTGCTACATTCACCATGTATGGCGGCACCATCACCGGAAATAGGAATGGTGTGGATGGGATTTCCGGTACTGATGTGTTTAATATGTATGGCGGTACCATCACCGGCAATAAAGTAGGAGCAGATATTCCTGCGAATGTTACAATGACGGTCGGCGGCACGGCAAAGATTACCGGCAACACCGACATGAATGTTCTCCTGTTCGAATATGATGAAAACTCGAAATCATTTATCAACATTGATTCAAGCCTGACGGATGCCGCAAGTATTGGTGTGTCTATCACCAATAGCCCCACGGCAGAAGTTCCGGTTCAGATTGCTACCGGAGCAACCGGCTTGGTGGACTATACTAAGATTTTCAAGCCGGACAATACAGATAGGGGCTATATGGTTATAAAGGATGCGCAGGGTAATCTGTACCTTAGCGCCCACCAGCACAGTTGGCAATACACGCTGGGCGCAGACGGCAAGTCGATTACCGCCACCTGCGTTAATACAACGAACTGTCCCAACATTGACGGCGGCAGCGTGACCATCAAGGCACCTGAGGAGAATACTCTGATCTACGATGGCAGCAACAAAAAGGCAATACTTGAGAACAAACTGCTCACCGGTGAGAAGGATCCCACAATCAGCTACACGGTTGGAAACGGACAGGGTGCTACACTCCCTGACGGTTCCTATCCCACCAATGTCGGTGCTTATACCGCAAGCATCACAGTGGGTGGTGTGACAGCCAGTGTGACTTATGAGATTCAAAAGGCAGATCCCGCAGCGAAAAATTTTGTCTTTACCGCACCGGGCAGCTTGACATATGACGGCATGGCAAAGACTGCAGACATCAAGACTGCGACGAACATCACCGGCATGGGCGATGTTATGGTGAAATACTATCAGGGCGAGACGGAAGTGCAGCCCATGAATGCGGGTGAATACAAGGTTAAAATCAGTGTGGCGTACGGCTCGAATTTTAACGCAGCAAGTGACCTGACGGATGAAAACTGGGCGTTTAGGATTACTCCCATTATTACCGAACCGACTGTGGAACTGAGCGGTAACACAACTTATACTTATACCGGCGAACGGATTACACCGGATGTTACCGTAACCATCGATGGCAGACCGCTGACGAAGGGTACGGACTACACCATTATTTACGGTGATAACGTAAACGCCGGTACGAATGCCGGTTTCGTAACCGTTAAGGCAAAGGGGAATTATGGATTTGCAGATGTTGTTAAGAAATTTGCCATTGAGAAGGCGGATCCGAAGCTGAGCTTTGAAAAGTCCACTGTGACGACCTCCTATGGAACGCAGCCTGCCAACAATAAGCTTACCAATATGGGCAACGGCGTGGTGACTTACCAAAGCAACGACAATTCCGTTGCAACTGTGAATGAAAAAGGTGAGGTTACCGTTGTCGGAGTGGGCGAGACAACCATTACCGCGACAGCCGCCGAGACGAAGAACTATAAGTTAGGCACGGCAAGTTACACACTGACGGTGAATAAGGCACGTGTTCATATTGTACAGGCTACCGTTGCCAACAAGGAATACGATGGAAGCGTGAATGCTGACGTCACAGGGGTAGTTTTTGCCAACGAGGCAGACGTGAGAATAGATAGTCTGGTAGCGGGTATGGACTACACGGTGACCGGTGCTTTCCAAAGTGAAAACGCCGGGAAACAGGATGCAGAGGTAACGGTAAAACTTCTTGGTGAGTTTGCCTCTCACTATGAACTGACCGGCGGAACATATAAGACCAGGGCAACTATTACTGCAAAGCCTATCAGCATTGCAACCGCGCGCACGCAAGACCGCAGCTACGAGCGGAATAATACCTCCGTGACCATTTTAGAAGTGACCTTCAAAGACAGCACAAACACACTTGTTGCAACGCTGACAAGTTCCGATTATACCGCGACCGGCAAGATGGTTAATGCGAATGTCGGCACAGACAAAAAAGTTACCGTTACGGTGACCCTGCAGGGAAAAGCGGCAGACAACTATAAGCTTGTTTCCAACATGACCACCGCAAAGGTAGCGATTACGCAGGCTAAGGGTGGTGTATTGCAGGAGGAGAACTTAAAGCAGAAATTCTCCGACCGGAAGCAGAAGACCTTCACACCCGATTACACAGGACTTCCTGCCGGGGAGACATGGACATACAGCATTTCCGAGGCACAAACTTCGGGATCTGCAAAGGTGGAACCGGCTATGATTAATACAGCCGGAAAGATCACCTACAGGCTGACAGCCGGTGCGGAAAATGACACCATCTGTTGGACGGTAACGATTTCCAATCCAAATTATAAAAACTTTACCAAGGATCTGGTACTGACCCTGACGGCAAAGGAACCTCAGGAGACATTGCGCATCACCGGTGACAACACTGTGGTCTATGGACAGAAGCTGCAACTGAGCACGGTCGGCGGCTCCGGAACAGGCGAGATTACTTACAAAGTGGATGAAGTAAGAAGCACAGGCGATGCGACGATTGATGAGAATGGCGTTCTGACTCCGGTTAAGGTCGGAAGCGTTGTTATCACAGCAACCAAGGCAGGTGATGTCGATTACAGTGAGATCACCAGTGCACCTTTTGTCATTATGATTACCCAGGCTGCTACAAGCGGTGAACCGAAGTACCATAAGATTACCACAGGCGCTAAGACCCTGGCAGACGCAGGACTGACGTTGGCAGGCAGCACCATTCATCCGGCAGACGGTACACTGGAGTGGATAGATGATGCAGGTGTACTTCCCAATGACACGGCAGTCGATATGAACAAGACTTACAAGTGGCGCTTCACCCCTGCGGATACCAATTATGAGATTCTGACCGGTGAAATCGAACTTTACCATGTGGATGCTCCGGCAGTCACTGCACAGCCCAAGAGTGTATCTGTGACAGTAGGAGACACAGCAACGTTTGAAGTTACTGCAACCGGTACGGACGTAACCTATCAGTGGCAGATTGACAGAAATGACGGCAAGGGATTTGTAGACATCACCGGAGCTACCGGTGCAACCTACACCATAGGAGTAACGGATAGAGACTGCAACGGATTTAAGTACCGGTGTGTTCTCAGCAATGCGGCCGGTTCAGTTACCACCGATACCGTAGTATTGACGGTACAGTATCAGATCATTGAAGGCGCGAACGGCTCCTGGAACCAGAATACGGACGGAAGAAGTCTCAAAATCAGAGGAAACGGTGAATATTCCAAGTTCCAGAATGTAAAGGTAGATGGGAATATCATTGATTCCAAGAACTATACCGTGAGTGAGGGCTCCACGATCATCGAATTACATGCAGATTACCTGAAGACTCTGTCCGAGGGCAGTCACACCTTTGAGATCGTATGGACAGACGGCGCCGCAGGCACCGGCTTTACGGTAGCAAGGAACACCTCCGGCAGCAATAATACCGGCAATAACGATAATAATGACAGTACGGACAACTCAGCTGCCGCAGCTCCCACCGCTGCTACTGCCCAGGAACTGGACAAGGTTCCGGCAACCGGAGATGCTTCCGGCATCTGGCTGACGCTCTTTGTGATATCCCTGACCGGACTCGTTGGAATGCTGGCAAGAAGAAAGAAGAACTAAGAATAACGTAAATAATATAGAAGCCTCGCTACAGAGATGATACCTGTAGCGAGGCTTTTTGTCTTGCAATCTTATTTTTCATTTATTATTGACTTGAGTTTCCGCAGAATGTAATTCTAAAATGAACATAGCTTCCCAA
>ERZ791724.961-NODE-961-length-18745-cov-3.417603_pt1 | contig 18745 bp, 16 predicted proteins | sample MGYA00510044_ERZ791724 | MGnify/ENA primary metagenome ERZ791724 (study PRJEB30046, sample SAMN00715140) | human gut metagenome | study: EMG produced TPA metagenomics assembly of the A metagenome-wide association study of gut microbiota in type 2... | reverse complement strand
GGTCCGCCCGCAGAGCACCGGCGGAGCCCACGCGGATGATGTTCTCCACGCCGTACTGGGTGTACAGCTCATGGGAGTAGATGCCGATGGAGGGCATTCCCATGCCGGAGGCCATCACGGACACGGGCACGCCCTTGTAGGCGCCGGTGTAGCCCTGGACGCCCCGGACGTTGTTCACCAGCACGGGGTTTTCCAGGAAGGTTTCGGCGATGAACTGGGAGCGCAGGGGGTCGCCGGGCATCAGAACGGTTTTGGCAAACGCGCCGGGTGCGGCGCTGTTATGGGGGGTAGACATGGCTGAGTTCCTCCTTATATTGTGTTTAATTGTGTTTATTCCTGCTCCAGGGCCTTCACGGCCTTGACGATGCGGCTGGTGCCCAGACGGTCGGCCCCCAGGGCGATGAAGTCCCGGGCGTCGTCCAGGTTGGCGATGCCGCCGGCGGCCTTGATCTTCACATGGGGGGCCACATGGGCCTTGAACAGGGCCACGTCCTCCCGGGTGGCTCCGCCGCCGCCGAAGCCGGTGGAGGTCTTGATATAGTCCGCGCCGGACTCAGACACCACCCGGCACATCTCCACCTTTTCGGCGTCGGTGAGCAGGCAGGTCTCGATGATGACCTTCAGGAGCCGTCCCTGGCAGGCGTCCTTCACGGCACGGATCTCGTCCAGCACCCGATCGTACAGGCCGTCCTTTACCCAGCCGATGTTGATGACCATGTCGATCTCGGACGCGCCGTTGTTCACGGCGTCGGTGGCCTGGAAGCACTTGGAGGCGGTGGTGTCGTAGCCGTTGGGGAAGCCGATGACGGTGCACACGGCGATCTTGCCCGCCACATACTCCGCCGCCTGCTTCACATAGGAGGCGGGGATGCACACGCTGGCGCAGCCGTACTTCACGCCGTCGTCGCAGATGGCCCGGATCTGGTCCCAGGTAGCCGTCTGGGACAGCAGGGTGTGGTCCACCCGGGCCAGAATGGGCTTGAGCTCGTTGTTCATAATAAAATGATCTCCTTTCGGATGAATTGCCATTTGGTATGGGATTACAGCCCCTATTGTAGCAGAAAAAAACGACTTTGTAAACCTTGACACCGGCGGCGGGGCAAGGGTCTGCAACAGGGAATCCATGAACAGGAGCAGCAGGCAGAGGGTACATATCGAACATGACCTCGTAGGCTACATCCCCTTGGACGAGCTGCTAAAAGCGGAACAGGCATGACCGAAATCATGCCTGTTCCAAGAAATTTGATTTTACTGTCTTACCAGCAGAGAGCATTTCGCCGCAGCCTTTTTATAGCGCTTTCACACAATATAGTGCGTCAAAAGCATCGGATAAAGTGTTTTTTCCGGCAGTAGCGGTACGGCGTGTCGGGGGTTTCGGCCCGGGCCAGGAGGTTGGCGGCAAAGACCAGGTCATGGATGGCGATGCCGTAGTTATACACCAGGATGCGCTGGACATTGTCCGTGCAGCCGGGGGCGGCACCGTTGAGCACGTCGGCGACGTTGGTGGTGACGGGGGCGAAGTGGTCAAAATACCTGAAGCCCCGGATCTGCTCAATTTCATCGGTGAACACCCGGTCGAAGAACAGGTCGCAGTTCTGGAAGCCCATGGTGCAGATGGGGATGACGGTGCAGCCCTCCTTGAAGTATTCGTCGGTGACGAAGTTCTCCGTAACCTTGGTAATGGCGGAGATCACCAGGTCAGAGCCGCCGATGACCTCCTCATAGGTGTCGCACAGGACGAAATGCACGTCCGGGTCCTGACGGAACAGGTCCATGATGCGGTTTTCGTGGCCGTGGCGGCCGATCATCTTCACCATGGCCAGGTTGCCCCGCTCATAGATGCAGGGCATGACGTTGTAATAGTCGCCGTCCTGCTGGGAGATGTGGATTTTGGGGGGCAGGGTGTAGCCGGACTTTTCCCGCAGGGCCTCGTCCACTCAGCGGATGAGCTCGCTGTCCGGAGTCTCGGCTGCAATGGCCCGGACGGCTTCAAAATCAAGTACTTTCGTGTGTTCTCTCTCCATTTTCATCCTTCTTCTCTCATATAAGCCTTCCGGCTTTCGCCGGAGGGCTTCAGGGGTCATCAATAGAGCTTGGCTCCGGCGGGGATGTGGGGATCGACCATCAGCAAATGCAGCTTTTCTTCGCCGTTTTCGTGATGCACGGCGGAGATGAGCATACCGCAGGACTCGATGCCCATCATGGGCCGGGGCGGGAGGTTCGTGATGGCGATGCAGGTCTTGCCTACCAGCTCCTCCGGCTCATAATACTCGTGGATGCCGGAGAGGATCACCCGGTCCGTGCCGGTGCCGTCGTCCAAAACGAACTTTAAGAGCTTCTTGGACTTCTTCACGGCCTCGCATTCCTTGACCTTCACGGCCCGGAAATCGGACTTGGAGAAGGTGTCGAAATCCACCAGGTCGGTGAACAGCGGTTCGATCTGCACGTTGGAGAAGTCGATCTTCGCCTCCACGACAGGGGCGGCGGGAGCGGCCTCGGCGGGCTTTGTGGGCTTCTTGTCGGTATCCAACGGCTTCATTGTGGGGATAAGATTCCTCACATGGAATAGCTGTGTAGAAGCCCTGTTAATACTGTGCTTTGCTTACAGGTCACATTTTCCCGTGTGTGATAACTCTGTACATTTCCCTGCTGAAAGTATACACCATATTGCTGCTCCAAGTGGTGTATGTGGTGCAACTCCAACCTTTCGCACCTCCGAAAGATTGTAGTTAATATTATAACAGTAGAATCTCAGAATTTCAATGGGTTTCAGGTCGTCCCGTAAGGAATTCAGAAAAAACTTCAATACTCTGCTTACATTCACTCTTTTTATTGTGCCCGTCTAAAGCGTGGTTATAAACGGATATGCAAAGTTCAATCCCGTACTACGCCACGCCGTTAATCCTCTATCACAAGACAATTTACCTTTCCACTGAACGCTGTACAGGCATCTATTGATACCCGCAACGATTCTGGCGTTACTGCAAATCGGGCAATACTCGCCGCTTGATCTTGCCTTTGCGCTGGCCTGCCACTCATGTCCACAACTGCCATGCCACCAATATAGTTTTTTAGAACCATAGGGTACATCATCCGGTGAGATGCTGCCGTTTCTTTCTGACCATTCAGCTACAAGCCAAGGTTTCTTATTTGCCAAACTGTTTTCCATACTGTTGCCGCCCTTCCTGCGTACTGCTAACAGTATAAGAAAAACCTCAGAATAAGAGAAATGTGCAAAAAGAGAAAACCCCCTGCAATCGCAGATTTTGCGACCGCAAGGGGGAGAGAGCCATATTATACATTTGCCATTTGCTTGGCTCCGGTTTTCAAATATGTTTCAAAGGCTGTGATTTCTCGTTTCTTCAGGTCGTTCGTGACCGTCACATAAATATCGAGCGTGGTCGTTACATCGGCGTGACCAAGCACAGACTGCACGACCTTTACATTCAGACCGCTCTCGCACATTCTTGTAGCGAATGTATGCCGTAGCACATGGCACGAGAACTTAGGTAGAAGAACCGGATCGGAGTCTACGCCCTTTTTCTCAAGGACCTCGCTGTTACAATCGCGCATGATCCGTTGCAGAGCCTTATTCAGTGTGCCTTGATGCTGCACCTCGCCGTTCCGATTAACAAACACGAAGTCTGAATACCCCTCAATGTGGCTGACACTTTTCATTCCGCACTCCTCTTGGAACTCCTTTTCCATGAGGAATGCCTGCTTCACACCTTCGGTCATGGGAATTTCCCGAATACCGGCTTTTGTCTTAGGTGTATTGATGGAGAAGTAGCAGCCCTTCTCATCTCTGTGGTTGTAGTACACCAGCGTAGCCTCATCGATAGCTTTGTTGGGATTCAGCCACTTATATAAGCAGATAATCACTTCCTCGACTCGGACAGCGTTCAGACCCTGCATATTCATCAGGTCGAAAACACGCATATCAAGGATCTGCTTCAGGGAACGGAAGCCCAAATCGCAAAAGTAATCAGCGACGACCCGATCATCTTTTTCGAGCCACTTTGTCGAGCTGGGGTTGATGTTTATTTTGTTGTTCATGTAAATCACTCCTACCGGGTTTTATGAGATTGCCCTCTCACTTTCTTTTTGCCGAATTTTTTTGCGATTTTCCCGCTACTTTTACTAATTTTCTAAAATATTTTGGCTCAGCTTCACTAACTGGCCAACAAAATGGCGTAAACGCCCTGCGTCAGCACTGCACAAAAAGAAAAATTCAAGTCCACATTGCGTATATGCGTATATTCTCTTGACCAAGCTGAAATGCTATGATAAAATATGATTGACCGTAGATTTTCCTTAAAATCAGGAGGCGCATTATGGCATACATTACACGAGAGCTTGAGCGCAAGTTCTTAAAGCTCAATGATTTTTTCAAGGTTATCCTTGTTACGGGCGCAAGACAGGTCGGCAAAACGACGATGTTAAAGCACCTTGCAGGGAGCGACAGGACCTATGTCACGATGGACAATACAATGGCGAGAGAGCTCGCACAGTCTGACCCCGTGCTGTTCTTTCAGACCTATAAGCCGCCGGTCCTTATTGATGAGGTGCAGAAAGCGCCGGAGCTGTTCGAGCAAATCAAAATTATTTGCGATGAGAGCGGCGAAAAAGGTCTCATTTGGCTGACCGGTTCGCAGCAGTACAATATGATGAAACGAGTACGCGAGACACTCGCCGGAAGAATCGGCATTTTGGAGCTGTACGGCTTGTCCGCAAGAGAAAAAGCAGGACTTGTGTTTGACACGGATTTGGACTTTTCGCTTGCTACCTTACAGGCAAGGCAGCGTAAACTGCCCAAAAATGATGTGATTCAAGTTTTCAATCATATTTGGGAAGGCGGTATGCCCCAGGTACAGGGCGTGGACGACGAACTCCGGCTGGAATATTTCAATTCCTATGTTGACACCTACTTGATGCGTGATGCTACCGAAGCCGGCGGCATCACCGACACCGTTCGTTTCCGCAAATTTCTTGTGGGCTGTGCTTCTCTTGTTTCGGAGCAGGTCAATTATTCCACATTGGCTGAATCTGCCGACATTGCACCGAGTACCGCAAAAGAGTGGCTGAAAATCCTCGTTGGATTGAACATCATCTATCTGTTAGCCCCCTATTCCAACAACGAGCTCAAACGCCTCAGCAAAACACCGAAGCTGTATTTCTGCGATACAGGACTATGTGCGTATCTTTCCATGTGGCTAACGCCGGATACGCTGCGAAACGGCGCTGCAAGCGGCCATTACTACGAGAACTATGTTGTGATGGAGCTGGTCAAGAACTACGCCTACGCAAAGTCCAAGGTAAACCTCACTTACTTCCGGGATTCCAATGCAAAGGAAATTGATGTGTTCGTTGAGGAAAACAATGTCATTCATCCGTTGGAAATCAAAAAGAGTGCAGCGCCCGACCGACGGGAGATCAAAAAGTACAGCGTAATTGACAAGGCTTCTTTGACCCGTGGCAACGGAGGCATCATCTGCATGTGCCAGGAGCCGATACCGATTGATGCGGATAACTGTTTTATTCCGAGCAACCTAATCTAATCTGTATCCAAGCACCTGCTTCGGCAGGTGCTTTTTACGCATTGCCCAGAATGCTTTTCAGCTTCCTCAGCGCATGATCTCTTCTGCGGTAAATGCTCGACTTTGTTGTTGCAAATTTTTCCGCAAGTGCTTCGCCCGACAAGGGGTTCTCCGAGAAGTAGAAGTTCATAATGATATCGCGTTCTTCCGTGGTCAATATTTTCAGTGCAGTTCTGACCCGCTCAATATCCATACGCTGCATGACCGACTCCTCTACATTGCACTCTGTATCTTCGAGAACATCTTCTCCATAGATTTCAGACTCTTGAATGGTCATGGTGCTGTAAGACATGACTTGGAACGGTGTTTCGGCGTCTCGGCTTCGGATGTACTGCTTGCGATGGCAATCCTTTTTCAACTCTTTGCTGACTTTTTCATTGCACTCCATGAAAATGATAGAGTCGTCTTCACTACAAGCCTCAAACTTTCCAAAGACGATTTCCCGATTCTTGCCTTCATCCGTTTCTCTCCATGCCGCATACTGGCGATAATCCATGATCAGCCAATTGTCCTGTGCTTCAATCGTGGGATCCTTCTTTACCAAAAATGTTCTTTTCATTACCGTGTTCTCCTTTGAATTTTTGAATTGGGTTGAAAGTCATAAATTCGGAGATCACGGGTATTCAGCGATATAGCAGAGCCACTGTTCGCACATAAAAAGTCCTTTCCGCCTGCTGCGGTCCAAAGGACACAACTACGCTGGCGAAAAGGACTCCCGATGCTGCCTGCCTGAAAAAGGGTGCAGAAATCTAAGGGTACCCATACTGCTTTTTCAAAAGAGTTTGAAATCAGCGTATTTGTATCCTTGGCCCTTGTACTTCAGGCTGCGAATATGTATTTGTGATGTCGGTGAAAAACAAAAAAAGGCCACCGACAAGGCAGACCTATAGATAGAACTATAGTGTCTTACCTTGCCGGTGGCCTCTCACGTATGTCTGGAATAACTACCGGTTCATGTTCGGGCTGCTGCCCACGATCAAGTGACCTGGAAGCAGATTTAGCGCGGCCCTGTTTCAGCCCGACCGTTCCGTCGTGATGTCGTTGATTCAGTTGTTATAGGAACTCGCTTCGATGTTCTTCAAACAAATCAAGGGGGAGAAATCTATCACCCCGCCAGATAAGGGCTCATACCGTGCTCGTGCAGCCATGCCTTTGCCTTGCTAATAGCCTCTGGCGCATCCTTGATGCTGCAGATGGCCTTGTACACGGATGCCCAGAAAACAACTTTGATTTTTCTTGTTTTTTAGCCCCACTACCTGCGTCTTACAGTTTGGGCAATACCAAGAGTAAATCGTCCAATCCTCCAGCATCGCCATTCTCCTTCTATCTTTTCTTGCTCAACGGAACGAGGAGATTGCAATCTGCCATCTGATATACCGGAACGCGCTTGGTTTTAGCGTACGCCAATATCTGAACGGCGTTATGGCAGTGTTCACATTCCATCCGTCGGCCTCATCTAAATCGAGACTTCTGTTGACTGTGCCGCAAATCGGGCATTTAACATCTTTTGCATTCAAAACAACACATCTCCCATCGACATTAGATTATTGTTTAGAGTGATTTGATCACGTGCCGAGCAACGCCTTGTACCTGAAAGCTCCGCACCTTTATGGTTTTGCCCGGGTATCGAGCCTCGTTTTCATATTCGAGGATGTAATACCCACTGTCCTTGTCGTAGCCGGCATATCGCTTCAGCGTATTCTGGTTGTCCTCGTCCAGCGCAACGACTACATCTCCTTCGAGAGCAGGGCAATTGCGTTCGATAACAAGCAGATCGTCCTCGTCGATTCCGGCATCCACCATGGAATCGCCTTTGGCGCGGAGAATGTAGAAATCTCCCTTGCCAAACATAGAGACCGGGAGGCTGACATACTCCTCAATCGACTCTTCCTCATCCTCCGGATTGCTGCAGCGAATAGAACCTACTAACGGGGCGGATACATAGGCCGTTTTCATTTTGGCGCTCTGGGGAGCAGACAAGATACCTCTGCCGTAATCGATCAGGTTACGGTCACTCAGCTCCTGAAGGTAGCGATGCGTAGTGGATCTGGCAACGCCAACGCCCTCAGCAACATCGTTGATCGTAGGAGAGCTGTGGTGCTCCTGATAGTACTTGTTGACGAACTTCAATATCCTGTCCAGAGTTTCTTGATTCTTTGTTCTCATATCAGCACCTCTGTTTCTGTGTGGGATTTCATATCCCATAATGCTATTATACCCGGAGAATTGCAAATTGCAAGAGGGCAGCCGAAAATCGAAAAGTAGGTGCAACCAATTGGCTGCACCTACTTGTTTGGAAAGAGAACAGGTTCTTATTCGATTAGGGCTTGTGCCGCTTGTTTTACCATGATTGCATAGGATTTTTTGACATCGTTGGGGGATTTGATAGTGACCTTTCCTGCGAATCCAAACACCCAGCTGTAGAAAACATGGCCAACAGCGGTATTCACTACTGCTCTGAAAGATTGCATATCATTTGCCAAAACAGTGACATCCTTTCCAAACTTATCGATGATGGCATCCATGACATCGTTACTGCAGACCAATTCGATCTGCTTTCTCTGCCCATTATACATCGGCTCGAACTTTAATGCACACTGTTCTGCGAATTTCGCGGCGGTGCTCCCTTTCGGGGCGTGAACCACAAGTTGCCCTTGACCGATGGTAGGGAGAAATTTTTCTCTGGCAGAGCGGATGACAGAGGCATCGTTGATAGATGTAATATTCCAACCAATAAATGTAATAATCAAGGATGGGTTATCGACATAAATATCCTTCAGGTTTGTGCAGCCGGCAATGGAAAACAGGTCAAGATCCTTGATTTTTGCATGGAGACGCAGCTCTGTCAACGATGTGCAGTCTGCAAATGCGTAGCTACCGATTTGCGTCACATTTGGCCCGAGATGGATACTTGTCAAAGCTCTGCATCCCAGGAAGGAATAGTTTGCATATCCCCCCACAAAGGACGGCGTGTCAAACGGCCCGCTTTTGCCGGAGGGATAAGCTAACAGGCAATCATTTTCCTTGGAGTACAGAACGCCGTCGATGCTGAAATATTTCAGATTAGCCGGGTCGACGGTAATTGATTGCAGTTTGGGACAGTCTGCCACGGGAGAATCCCAATCTGGCTGATCTCCGATGCACGTTACGCTAGCCGGAAAAGACAGGCTTTCCAGATTCGGGCAGTCCTCAAATGCCAACTCATCGATTGTACAAAGAGTATCCGGGAGGGTAATTTGGGTAAGCGCCGACCGAAAAAATGCGTGCATTCGGAGTGCGTCAACCCCCGAGGGCACTGCGAAGACGCCTTCCATTTTGGGTGGGACACGATACAGCTCTAATCCGGATCGACAGTACAACACACCATCTTTGACACACAGGGAATATTCGTCATCGCTATCGACGATTCTGACGCGCAGGAGGCTCTCATCATCGCTGTCGATGATGCAGTATTCGTCTACATTTGAGCAGAGGTCAAGAAACTTATCGGTCTCATCGGTCTCGAAACAGCTCTGACCCGGAATCAATTTAATCTTTTTCACACACTGAAAGGTTTGCTTCTCTAGAACATCTTTGATGCTCTTGTACTCCCCGTAAGGGACAAAGTCCTCGTCATCGCAAAGATAGGCGTGGACGGGAATCCCGTGCTGTTCCGCATAGTATCTTGCATAGGACCAGATGGGAGTTTCGATAATAATCCCCGGTTCAAAGATGTTTTCAGGAATTCTACTTTCGGTTGCTGGAATATAAACAAAATCAAAATCTTTCTTTTGAATTTTATCAACAAGACCAGGGGATATAAGTTCTAACCGGCGCTCATTGGGGTGCAATCTGCCGATTGGCCGACAAGCCCGCGGCGTATGCGCCGGGAAATATGGGTGAAAAAAAACGAAGATATTTCCCACTTGCCAGCAATATTTCCCTAAATCGACAGGATAGGTGGTCGCAATGCCGCCGTTACGTTTGGCTTTCCCGATATCTTCCTGCTCCCATTTGGCATAACAATCTTCTTTTGCTTCTGCCGCGCCAGTTTGCGTTGTGTTTCTTGAAAGTACCTCCCGTCTGGCGGTCGCGTTGAGAGTCATGCGAGTGTTAAGAGCATCTTCCGCGATAGGAGCGTCCAAAGCCTGACGCATGAGGCGGTAGACCAGTGGATTGGGCATATAGTTTGGATCGAGCCAAATGGCGAGGTCGGGGTTGCGGAAGTAAGGATCACCATCGGCGCAGCGGATTGCGGCAGCCAGCGCGGCACTTCTTGACACGCCGCAGTCGCAGCAGACGAATAGCTTCGGCCGAGCATCCGGTCGCCGGAGAAACGAGGCGACCTCGGCAGCCAATTGCGCAGAAAACGCCGCCGGGTCATCTGCATCGACGGTATCTCCGAAATCCAGCTGCATTACATTTGAGGGCAGCGGCTTGGAGAGATTGTCCTTCGAGACACAGAGAATGAAATCCATTGTGGAATTGTCCAGGAAATCCAGCACGGCTTTAATCGGACCAATATAGACATCTCTCATTTTATATTCCTCCTAGGTAATACAACTTTATTGACCAACGGCATCAATTCCGGCAAAAGCTCCTCTGGCGGGCGCAGCGAGGGCAGTTGCTGTGGGGCAGAAGTCTCCCTCTGTGCCTTCTTATCAGCGTCCAAGGGCTTTAGAATTCGAGTTACTAGGGAAAAACTAATCCTGTCCGAATATGGTGTAGGAGCTCCTGCACCGCAGTTTTGCTCATTTGATATCTTCAATTGTAGCAGAGAAACCCTCGTTTTTCAAGCATCCTCATCTTTGCACAGTAAATTTTGCGGTTGCTATCCCGGGTACATCTCTGTGTTTGTTTTGCTTTTCTCCATTTCACGCAGTTCAGTCTCTTCAGTTTTCGCTACGGCCAAGCTCTCTCTTCTGCAATAGTAATGGTATCCATTATATTGGATTCTCTGGAGAAGTATCGGGCGGAGTATGTGCCAGATCATCTGTGAAAGCAGGCACCACATAAAGTGATGTGCGACGATCCCAAAACTTTTAATTTACTATTTCAGTTGCAGTCCCGGGGCTAGATAACTGTGGCCTTCATGATAGGCTTCATTTATAGCCAATTCTAAATAATAACCCATGATGCAAACCTCTCGAATAGAGCCTTTTTAATTACTCTCCAGGTATGAACAAATCTGCTCGTAGTAATCAACGACGGACGCATTACTGTATTTTTCAGCATCACGTTCAAGCCTTTGTGAGCTGTACATATAGTACGAAATGGCAGAGTCGTCAGGAGAGATGTAGTTGCTAGACTCATTCTCGTATATTCCGGCGGTATCAAGAAGCAGAAGATTGGCGTACTTTGCAGTATCGCTGTTGTCCCTGATGGCTTGAAGGAGGTTTACCTGATAGTGTTGGTATCTGTGATAAATCTCATGGCAAAGAACCTGTATCACAGCCACCCCGTCGACGATTTTGCAGATGTCATTAGCGTCAAACACACCATCGCTCTTGTCCTCGAAGCGGACATAGATTTTCTGCGTCCAGTAGTCGTGGGGGATGGCATCCTCAACGATTCCGAATCCTCTCTTGGGATGGAGGATCTCATCGCCGATTTCATAGTAGGCATAAGGGTTGCGTTCTTTGATACGGGTGAGAGTCTTGGAGGCAGTCTCAGAATCGACCGGCGCCTGATGCCACTTATTCAGATAGGCAAGCACGTCGAATTCGACCACATCATCAGCGTTATATGCGGCAATCGCGTCAGTAAGGGACCACTTTTTGCTGATGGAGTCCGAATTGTTGTGGCAGCGGGTGGGATCGGCACCGACCATCTTGCAAGCCCACTTCCAGTCATCCCCATGGGATGTCTCTCGACGGGAGTGGCCAATGTATCTTTCAAGATGAGCGACATCAACATAGTAGTGGGCGTACTCATGCCGGATAACATCGATCACCTCGGCTTCCCCGGTGGTCGAGTCGTTGAAAAACTTACGGTTGAACCCGAACGCTTTAGGCTCAACATAGCGGTAGTGCCCAAGAAACCACCCATAACTATTGAAAGCGATGGGCAGCGCAGCTCCGTTGAGTCCGGTTTTCTCATCCAGCTTGCGGATGATGGAGCGATAGTGGGCCTCATCCATCACATAGCCCTCCGGCGCGGCGATTTCACGGACCACATACTCGCCATAGGGGATACCTGTAAAGGAGAAGCTACCGTCCTCTGCGGAAACAGTGGTCAGAATAGGCTCTGTGCCTTCTGTGAGGAACAGGCCGATGGTAGCTCTGGCCAGTGCCTTGCCGTCCTCGTCCTTCTTCATGCCGTGGATTTCTCCGTAAATCATCTCGTTGGTAATGCTCTTTCCGTCATTGACGGCAAGCTCCACAACGGGAATTTCCTGACCGGCATAGGCGAAGGTCACAGGGTACTTCTCATCGGAGAGAATGTAGTGGCTGTCGGTGCTGATTTCCTTGACATAGTAGCTGCCGAAGGGAACATCGCTCTTGAGCACAGCCTTTCCGTTTTCGTCAAGGGACAGAATCTCAATGAGACCGTCCGCAGGAATGACGGAGCCGTCTGCTGCGGTGAGTTCCTCTGCGGCATAGACGCCGAAGGTCACAGCGGAAAGCTCGTTATTCATGCCGATACCGAACTGCTTGTTCTGCTCCAGTACCTTGGAAAGAGAAATCCGCGCCTTCTGTCTGTCATTGCAGAAGCTGGCAGCCGTTTCGGTGATCTCAATTTCCTGGCCGGCGTAGACAAGTTCTGCAGTATGGGCGTCCTTGTTTACGACCATGCCATCGGGGGCTTTCATCTCGGTGATTTCGTATTTTCCCAGATACAGCGGCTTGCTCTCCGCCGTGCCGTCTGCGCCGGTAGTCACCGTATCCACCACCTCGCCGGCGCTGCAGCGCAGCGTACCGTCCGGAGTGTAGATGTCCTCCGTTACCTTGATCTCATAAGCTGCCCTGCGGGTCAGCATCCACCAGCAGGACCCGTTTCCCGGAGCTTGCAAGTCCCACGCCGAGATTGACTGCGGTTGTCGTCTTGCCGACGCCGCCCTTCTGATTCGTGATGGCGATCACCTTACAGTTTTCCATGGGGTTTTCCTCCTTTCTCTTTATTTGAATCATTTCTGATCCACGAAAACCTCAAAATACCTTTTGGGGCTTTCGTCGCTGCATTTCATTTTTCCTCGAACCCAAAATGCAGAAAAGGAAATCAACAGGCGTTCGGCTGCTGACCGAACTCATAGGAATCTCACCTCTGCCGGGTACTCCGCCAGCCCCATAGGGAAGTATCATTATCCCTGAATCGTTTCATCGCCTTATCCGTAGCAAGCGGATATTTCAGAATGGTTCGGAATCGCTACCAACCTTGCTTTCCGTGATAACCCTTATGGGCAGGAAGTTCGTGGCGCACCTTCATCCGGCTGGGGCCTTCGCCCCCGATCAGGAATGTGCCTGTTGAATGTGTATTCGGTTTTCAAGGTTCCCGGAAGGCTTTTCGCCTTCTCACTTTCTCTTTGCCGAATTTTTTTGCGAGATTCCCACACTTTTTCAAAAAATTTTTTGTGCCGGTTTTAGAAAACAAAAAAGCGCCCACTGCGCCTGTTTAGTAGGCGTAGTGAGCGCAAAAAATAAGACCCGGTGATTTCTCACCGAGTCTCATATCTGAATATATAGTTTTCAAAAAAACAGCCCCGCAGAATCACTTCTGCGAGGCTGAAATTCAATCGCACATTTTTCTCGGCATCCGTGGTGCACCCTTGGTGTAAATTGGTGTACGGATTGGTGTACGAGAGGCTTTTTTAGCCCGATCAGGGGGCAATCAATAGAGCTTTGCGCCTGCCGGAATGCGAGGATCCACCATCAGCAAATGCAACTTTTCTTCACCGTTTTCGTGATGCACGGCTGAGATCAACATACCGCAGGAGTCGATACCCATCATCGATCTCGGAGGCAGATTGGTGATTGCAATGCAGGTCTTTCCAACCAGCTCTTCCGGCTCATAATACTCGTGAATACCGCTCAAAATCACCCGATCTTCGCCGGTTCCGTCGTCCAAAACGAACTTTAAGAGCTTTTTGGACTTCTTCACGGCTTCGCATTCCTTGACCTTCACGGCCCGGAAATCGGACTTGGAGAAGGTGTCAAAATCCACCTGATCCTGGAACAGTGGCTCGATCTGCACGTTGGAGAAGTCGATCTTCTCCTCCACGACAGGGGCGGCAGGAGCGGCCTCGGCGGGCTTTGCGGGCTTCTTGTCGGCGTCCAGCGGCTTCATGGTGGGGAACAGGATCACGTCCCGGATGGAGTCGGTGCCGCAGAGCATCATGGCGCAGCGGTCGATGCCGAAGCCCAGACCGCCGGTGGGAGGCATGCCGTATTCCAGGGCGAGAACGAAATCCTCGTCCATCATGTCGGCCTCATCGTCGCCGTTGGCGCGCTTTTCGACCTGCACCTTGAAGCGCTCGTACTGATCCATCGGGTCGTTGAGCTCGGTGAAGGCGTTGCCCATCTCGCAGCCGCAGATGAACATCTCATATCGCTCGGTAAGCTCCGGCTGGGCGGGACTGCGCTTGGCCAGGGGGCTGACCTCCACGGGGTACATGGTGATGAAGGTGGGCTGAATCAGGGTCTCCTCCACCTTCTGGTCGAAGGTCTCATACAGGGCGTTGCCCCAGGTGTGGGGCACGCCGTCCATATCCACGCCCACACTGCGGGCCAGCTCCACGCCCCGGTCGGCGTCGCCGATGCAGGCCATAAAATCGGCCCCGGTGACGTTCTTCACGGCATCGGCCATGGTGACACGCTGCCAGCTGGGGGTCAGGTCGATGTCGTGGCCCATCCAGGTGACCTGGTAGGTGCCCAGAATCTCCTTGGCGGCTCCCGTGAGGATGCCCTCCAGAATGTCCATCATGCCGTCCAGGTTGGTGAAGGCCTGATACAGCTCGCAGGTGGTGAACTCGGGGTTGTGCTTGGTGTCCATGCCCTCGTTGCGGAAGATGCGGCCCACCTCATACACCCGCTCCATGCCGCCCACGATCAGCCGCTTCAGGTGCAGCTCCGTGGCGATGCGCATATACATGTCAATATCCAGGGTGTTGTGGTGGGTGATGAAGGGCCGGGCGTTGGCGCCGCCGGCGATGGGGCTGAGCACGGGGGTCTCCACCTCCATAAAGCCCAGGTTGTCCAGATAACGGCGCAGGAAGGCCACAAACTTGCTGCGGATCTCAAAATTCCGCTTGGATTCGGGGTTCATGATCAGGTCCACATACCGCTGGCGATAGCGCAGCTCCTTGTCGGTGAGGCCGTGGAACTTCTCGGGCAGGGGCTGGAGGGACTTGCTGAGCAGGGTGATCTCGTGGGCGCGGATGCTCATCTCGCCCTTCTGGGTGCGGAACACCTCACCCTTGACCCCCACAATGTCGCCGATGTCGTACTTCTTGAAGCGGTTATAGGCCTCCTCGTCCATCTCGTCCCTGCGGGCGTAGATCTGGATGCGGCCGGACTTGTCCTGCAAATCGCAGAAGGACACCTTGCCCATGCCGCGCTTGGACATCAGGCGGCCGCCCAGGGACACGGTCTGCCCCTCCAGGGCGTCGAAGTTGTCCTTGACCTCCTGGGCGTGGTGGGTCACGTCGTAGCGGGTGATCTCAAAGGGGTTCATCCCCGCGTCCTGCAGGGCCTTGAGCTTGTCCCGGCGGATCTGGAGAATTTCCCGCAGGTCCTGCTGTGTATTCTGTTCTGCCATGGTGCAGTTCTCCTCTCTTGTTATCGTTCGATGCTGTCCACCCGGTAGTGGATAACGCCCCGGGGGGCTTCCACGGTGATCTCGTCACCGGCCTTGGTGCCCATCAGCGCCTTGCCGAAGGGGGAATCCTCGGACACCTTGCGCTCCATGACGTTGGCCTCCTGGGAGCCCACGATGGTGTATTCCGGCAGCTGTTTGCCGTTATCCAGATTGGTGACCACCACACGGCAGCCGATGGAGATTTTGTCGGAGTCCATCTCGGACTCGTCCACAATGACGGCGTGGAGCAGAATCTCCTCCAGCTCGGCAATGCGGGAATAGAGCTTGCCCTGCTCGTTCTTCGCCTCGTCATACTCGCTGTTTTCGGACAGGTCGCCGAAGCCACGGGCCTCTTTGATCAGCTCGGCGATCTCGTCGGCGCGAGTGGTTTTGCTGTAGTCCAGTTCTTTTTTGAGCTCGTCATAGCGCTCCTGGCTCATTCTGAATTCTTTTACGGTTGCCATATGATCCATTCCTTTCAAATATCCGCCGGGGCGGACGTGAGATACCCATAATATGAAACTGTCAAAAAAGAGCAAAGCCCTTTTTTGACAAAAGGCTTGCAGTCTGCCGCGCGCATAATTTGTTCGCTGAAAGCGAACAAATTCCACACTTGCAGACTGAGAAGTATTTTTTGCCAGGTACACGCCCCGGCAAAAAATGATTCCATTTTATTTGCCGCCTGCGGACGGCAAACTCTGCGAGGCCTTTTTGACAAGCTGAGATGCAGGCACCCGTTTCACGGATGCCTGCATCGGGAGCATGATGTATCAGTCCATCGCCGGGCGCTCGTCACCCATGAAGAACACCGCCACGGTGCCGGGGCCGCTGTGGGACCCGATGATGGTGCCGATGTCGCACAGGCGGATCTTGCCCCGGAGCCTGGGGAACCGCCCCTCCAGAGCGTCGATGAGCATCTGCGCGTCCTCCGGGCACTGGGAGTGGCACACGAAGCAGCGCTGGTCATAGTCCCGGCCGCCCTGGGCGTGCTCCTCCATGGCGTTTACCGTGGCCTCCACGGCCTTCTTCTTGCCCCGGACCTTGCCGTAGGCCTTGATGGCCCCCTTGTCGTCCAGCCGCATAATGGGGCAGATGTTCATGATGGTGGCCACCATGGCCGCCGCACCGGACACCCGGCCCGTGCGCCGGAACTGGGTCATATCGGAAGAGAAGAACTGGTGGTGCACCTTGTTGCGGTTCCGCAGCACCCACTGGGCCGTCTCCTCCAGGGTGGCCCCGGCGTCCCGCATATCCGCCGCCGTGTCCACCAGCAGACCGTAGCCGGAGGATGAGCACAGGGAGTCGATGACCACGATCTTCTTGTCGGGATACTTCTCCTGCAGCAGTTTTCCGGCGGCCTGGGCGTTGTGCACCGAGCCGGACTGGCCGGAGGTGAAGGCAATGTGCAGCAGGTCGCCCTTTTGCAGCTGCTCCTCAAAGAAATCCAGATAATCGGCCACGTTGATCTGGGACGTCTGGGGAAGCTGGCCCGCCTTCAGGAAGCCGTAAAACCGGGGCAGAGCCGCCGGATCTCGGCCCATATCGTCCACATACTCCTGGTCACCCACCACATAGTGGTAAAACAGCACCGGGATGTCCCGCTGGGCCATGTACGCATAGGGCAGGTCTACCGTGGAGCAGCAGCTCAGTACAAATTTCCGTTCCATATCCTTTCTCCCTTTCGATTGAATAGAACTTGGTATGCATATTATACCAAAATTGGATGAAAAGTCAAACCTTCCGCCCTATACATCCGGGATGCATTGTCCAGACGGAAAAAACGGGGGCCGCGGCCCCCGTTTTTTTACTGCGCTCAGTCGTGCCGCTCTGCTTGATGCTCCAGCACGGCTCCGGTGGCGGCGTCGATGACATATTCATATTCCATGCCGCCGGACTTGAACTCCACCTCATACACGGCCCGGCCGTTTTCGTTGTCCCATTCCACCTGAAGCTCCTGCACCTGGCCTTCGGACAAGCCCGCGTGCTTCAGGGCCGCGGCCTTGGCGGCCTGGGCGCCGATGTCGCCGGTGCCGCCGCGAAGGTTCTCCTTCTCATAGTCCAGCACGCGGCCGGTGGCGGCGTCCACGGTGACCTCATAAGCGGCGCTGTCGGTGTGGAACTCCAGCTCATACTCCAGTCGCCCGTCGTCATAGTCCCGCTCCGCCTTGGTAAAGACGGCGGTGGACAGACCCGTGTGCTTCAAAGCAGCGCTCTTGGCGGCCTCCATGCCAATGTCACCGGAGGGGTTCACGGGGGTGGAGAGCTTCACGTTGGCCGGGCCGCTGAGCACCTGGCCGGTGTAGGCGTCCACCCGATATTCCAGCTCGCCGTGACCGGGGACCTCCAGCTCCACCTCATAGTGGGCGGGTGTCTCGTCCAGCTCCGGGTCCACATCCGCATCGGCAACATCCGCCGTGGTCAGACCCGCATAGGTGGCTGCCGCCTCCAGAGCCGCCGTCATGCCGATGGGCATCCCCGGGGCCCCGGCCTCGATCAGGTCCCGCAGCTCTTCCACGGACAGCTTTGCCAGCCCCTCGAAGGTCAGGCTGCTGTTGAGGGCCATGGCCTGCCGGATCAGGGCGGCCTTGCCGGTGGAAATGTGGTTGGCCTTGGCCAGCTTTTCCAGGTCCTTGTCCTGCTGCACCGTCTGACTCAGGACAGCGGCCTGGGAGTCGCCCAAAGCGCCGCCCACGACATTGGTCAGCTCCTGCTGAAGGCGCTGAGCCCGGGCCTGGTCCTTATCCTCCACGGAAATGAGAATGGCGGAGGACAGCGTGTCCAGATATCCGCACCGCACCAGGCTGCCCACAATGGCGTTGACGGCCACATCCGCCTTGACGCCCTTCAGGTCCCGGCCTCCGTCCATATCCGCCAGCACGGCGGCGGCCTCGTCGTTGAGGGCCTGGCAGGACACCACCTTTTCCCGGCTGTTCACCCGCAGCTCGATGCTGGGGTTCACGTCCAGGGACACCACAGACGTTACGGCGTGGGCCTGCTGCACCAGCACGCCTCCGCCCAGCAGCAGCACCGCCAGGCACGCCGCCATGGCCTGCATCCATTTCTTCATACGTTGATTTTTCTTTTTCATGGGGACTACCGTTCCTTTCCGCTCTGTACAGCGGGAGAGCACGCCAGCCACGTCGTCCGGCGCGGTCTTGTCCAGCGCGGCGGAAAGCCTGCGTTCCATCAGATCGTTGGTCATCGGGCGTCATCTCCTTCCATGTAAGCTCGCATCTTTTTCAATGCTCTGTGATATTTTGACAGGACGGTGGCCAGCGGCAGCCCCAGCGCTTCTCCGGTTTCCCGGTGCTTCAGGCCCGCTGTGTGCAGCAGAACGATACGACGCTCCTCATCTCCCAGAATAGCCAGGGCATCCT
>ERZ791724.918-NODE-918-length-19444-cov-2.180463_pt1 | contig 19444 bp, 11 predicted proteins | sample MGYA00510044_ERZ791724 | MGnify/ENA primary metagenome ERZ791724 (study PRJEB30046, sample SAMN00715140) | human gut metagenome | study: EMG produced TPA metagenomics assembly of the A metagenome-wide association study of gut microbiota in type 2... | reverse complement strand
GATTAACCAATGCGGCACGAAATCCGCTTTCTTGTAGCGAGTTACCAATCAGGGTAAATATTGTAAGCATACCTACCATACCGTATTCGGATGGAGAAAGCAATCGCCCTAAAATAATGCCAAAAGCAAGAACAAGAATTTGCTGAACTCCGTTGTTGATCGCACCCCACAGAAGTCCTTTGGCGGTTTTTTCTTTAAGTGATTGTTCGGGCATGTGTTACAAGCGTTTTAGTGTGGATAGGTGTAGTGGTAATGAAAGCGAAGAATCTCAAGTTTTGAGGATTTGAGATTCTCCGCTTACTAATATTGCAGAAGGAAGAATTATTTCACTTCACTTCCTGGTTTTACTTCTTTCAATACTGAAGTTACGGCAAGCGAGCCATCGAAGTTTTCGGCAGAAAGAATCATACCTTCACTGACCAGTCCGTTCTTAAACTGACGTGGAGCAAGGTTAGCAATAAATAAGACTTGCTTACCTACCAGTTCTTCCGGTTTGTAGTGCTGGGCAATACCGCTCACGATTGTACGGTTCTCCAGACCGTCGGCAATCTTGAACTTCAGCAGTTTCTTCATTTTAGGAACTACTTCACATTCCAATACAGTTCCTACTCGGATATCAAGTTTTTCAAATTCTTCGAATGCAATAGTTGGCTTGATTGGATTAGCCTTATAATTAGCTTCTTCGTTTGCCTTTTTAGTTGCAAGCAATTTGTCTACTTGTGCTTGAATTGTTTCGTCTTCTATTTTTTCGAACAACAATTCAGGCTTGTTGAGCTGATGACCTTCTGATAACAAGTCGGTACGTCCCAGTTGTTCCCATTCGAAACTTTCCATATTCAGCATATGACGTAACTTTTCACTGCTGAAAGGCAGGAACGGTTCGAAAGCAATTGCCAGGTTAGCAACCAACTGCAATGAAATGTTCAAAATAGTAGCAACACGGTTCATATCTGTCTTCGCCAGCTTCCAAGGCTCTGTATCCGCCAGATACTTATTACCGATACGTGCCAGATTCATTGCTTCTTTCTGTGCATCACGGAACTTAAAGACATTCAGCAGTTTTTCTACTTCTGCTTTTACGTCAGCAAATTCTTTCAGTGTATCACGGTCGTAATCATTCAATTCACCGCAAGCAGGGACTTTACCATCGAAGTACTTGTTAGTAAGTACCATCGCACGGTTTACGAAGTTTCCGTATACAGCTACCAGTTCATTATTGTTGCGAGCCTGGAAATCTTTCCATGTAAAGTCGTTGTCTTTTGTTTCTGGAGCATTGGCTGTCAGAACATAACGCAATACATCCTGCTTTCCTGGGAAATCTTGCAGATATTCGTGCAACCATACTGCCCAGTTGCGTGATGTTGAAATCTTGTCACCTTCCAGATTCAGGAATTCATTGGCTGGAACGTTGTCAGGCAAGATATAGCTACCCTCTGCCTTCAGCATAGCCGGGAATACGATGCAGTGGAATACGATATTATCTTTTCCGATGAAGTGGATAAGACGTGTTTCCGGATCCTTCCACCATTTTTCCCATGAGTCAGGCAATAATTCTTTGGTATTTGAAATATATCCGATGGGAGCATCGAACCATACATAAAGCACTTTACCGTCGGCCCCTTCTACCGGTACAGGAATACCCCAGTCCAAGTCACGGCTTACGGCACGTGGTTGAAGGCCCATATCCAGCCAGCTCTTACATTGTCCATATACATTCGGACGCCATTCTTTGTGATCTTCCAGGATCCACTGGCGCAACCAACTTTCGTGTTTGTCGAGTGGCAGATACCAGTGTTTAGTTTCTTTCATTACAGGCTGACTTCCGCTGATTGCACTTTTCGGGTTAATCAGTTCAGTAGGAGAGAGTGTACTTCCACATTTTTCACATTGGTCGCCATAAGCTCCTTCTGCGTGACAGCGTGGGCATTCTCCTGTGATATAACGGTCTGCAAGGAATGTATGAGCTTCTTCGTCGTAATACTGCATGGAAGTCTTTTCGATAAATTCATTTTTATCGTACAGTTTACGGAAGAAGTCAGATGCGGTATCATGATGAATTTTAGAAGAGGTACGTCCATACACGTCAAACGAAATTCCGAACTCTTTGAATGAGTCGCGAATCAGTGTGTGGTAGCGGTCTACGATATCTTGCGGAGTAACTCCTTCTTTTTTTGCACGGATAGTGATAGGTACTCCGTGTTCATCCGATCCTCCGATAAATAAAACATCTTCTTTTTTCAGGCGCAGGTAGCGCACATAGATGTCCGCTGGTACATAAACTCCGGCCAGATGTCCGATATGAACCGGACCGTTAGCATATGGTAGAGCTGATGTAACGGTTGTTCGTTTGAATTTTTTTTCCATATACGTATATAGTTTATTTTAAGTTGCAAACTTATGATGCGCAAAGATAAGGATTATTTGGGAATTATCATTGATGGAAAATGGCTAAGAGAATTTTCTCTTTTCTTTTTATCTGGGTTATCGTATTTATCGTTATAAGAAAAATCGAAATTTCTTTAAAAAGGTTTGGAATGTCTTGGAACATACGGCGTTGATTGTTGTTTGACTTTTCTAGAAATCTGTATCCGACTGCTAAAGTTATTGCAATGCTTTTTATGCATTTCTACAAATTCTGTCTAATAATCACTTGCCATACAATAAATCTATGTAATTTTAACTGCTGAAACGACAGTGAAAATCTTTTATTATTAGTAATACTTTAAGCTTTATATTCTGATTTTCAATGATATCTTATTTCAAAACCTTAAATTTAAAATCTAATAAAATGAAACATCTGATTTTATTTGGTATAATGTGGTTATGCGGGTTGATGACAGTTGTAGCTCAAAACGTACCACAAGTAATTCCTGCATTGCAGCAGTGGAAACCGGCCAAAGGCAAAATGGTATTGCCGGAATCGGGCAAAGTGATTATATCTTCAGATGAGGAAGGGGCATTAAAGCAAAGTGCTGAGATTCTGGTGCAAGATCTGAAAGAGATGTTTGGCTGGAATTATCGTGTGGTAATTGGTAAACAAGAAAAAGGGGCTGTGTTTTTGACTTTAAGTAAACCAGATAAGACATTAGGTGATGAAGGATATCGGATGGATGTACGTAATGGAGTAACTATTGAAGCTCCTACTGCTAAAGGTGTATTTTGGGGGACGAGAACCTTGTTGCAGATGATTCATAATCAGCCGGAGGGGCTGATGAGAGGGCAGGCTATAGATTTTCCATTGTATCCGAATCGAGGATTCATGATTGATGTGGCACGTAAGTTCTTTACAATGGATTACCTGCGTGATTATGTAAAAATTCTTTCATTCTATAAACTGAATGAGTTACAAGTTCATTTGAATGACAATGGCTTTGTTGAGTTTTTCGGAAATGACTGGGACAAGACGTATGCAGCCTTTCGGTTAGAAAGTGAGCGTTATCCCGGTCTGACTGCAAAGGATGGATCTTATACAAAGGCTGAGTTTCGGGATTTTCAGAAAATGGCCGCTATCTATGGAGTGAATGTGATTCCGGAAATAGACGTACCAGCTCATTCCTTAGCTTTTACCCATTATAATCCTCGATTAGCAGCTGACAACAAAGAGTATGGTATGGATCATCTGGATTTGTATAAACAGATGTGGTGACTACTTCTGTTGACGAAATAGGTTATCCTTATGCTGTGGAGTTTGAAATTTATCCGGATTCTATTCCAAACATTGATGCTATATTGTTCAAGGGCCTCATTCGGAATTTATAACGAACTGGCAAAATACAGGCAAGTTTGCTTTCCGTCGTGATGGATATGAATTTGTATTTCATGCTTATCGTTTGCCAGTAGAAAAGTGGACTAAGATACGGATAGAAGGAGATATAAAAGGCACTTCTTTGTTTGTAGACGGGCAACTTCTGGAAAGACTGGAAGGACGCATAGGTGAAGTATTCAATGTTAAGCATCAGAGAAAAGACCGTATATGGTATCAGGAAACCTTGATATTCCCATTGAAGCAATTAGGAGATACTCAAATGGGATTCAATGGGAAGGTGAAAAATTTAATATGTACTCCACGTTGATACAATATAATTTTATGATAAGAGTTTGATCTTGTTTCGTATAGTGCCCTGAAAGTTAATGAATATATCGGGCTTTTCTAAAAGTAAACCGAAGTAGATTGGTCCAAACTATACGATAAGTTAAAAACGGCTACCTGAAGTCTTCACACAGATTTGGGTAGCCGTTGTTTTTGTCAGTGGGTATAATAAGGTTTTGTTACCACACTGAATCTTAAATTTACCTTTTCCAATATCCGATTTTCATTATTAAAGGTTAGTCATCATATTACTTTGTTGATATGTAAGCGGCGTAGATCAGGTGTGAGAGAAGTAATCTAATCACAGCTGAAAACGATATGCTTTTTATCTGGTGTGGTTGTCAGCTTTTATTTTATTACCAGAGGCAGTATATCGTTCAGCTGTGAATTTATTGTTATCAATCTTTAAGTTGCTGTACTCAAAGATGATATGGTTCATGCTATATCCGCATTTTTATTTGTAGAAAAGCATGTGTTCATCAGAATGGGTTATTTTTTAGTATATTGATAGGACTTTGCAGATGCAATATATTATTAGTCTTTTCAACTCCACCAGTAACTACTACATTTAATGTAGCTTTGATATCACGTGAAGAAGCTCCTATCAAGAATTGATAATTACCACCGTCTATTACCCATGCAGAAGAATTCTCGTTGTAAGAAGCCAGATCGAATGCTTTTACTTCCATTGTAACGGATGTTGTTTCGCCAGGATTTAATTCTTTAGTCTTGGCAAATGCTTTTAATTCTTTTTCTGGTTTATTCAATTCTCCTCCTTTAGGTGCGGAAATATAAAGTTCTACGATTTCCTTTCCTGGCTGTGTGCCTGTATTTTTAACATCTACGGTTACGGTATAGATTCCATTTTCAGTTTTCACTTTTGGATTTCCGTATTCAAATGTTGTGTATGACAAACCATATCCGAATGGATAAGAAACCTGTTTTTCAAAACTGTCAAAATAACGGTAACCTACGTAGATATCTTCTTCATAATCTGTATAGTCCCACAGTTTTACATCAGACTTCTTTTCTTTAGGATCGGCCATGTTACTCAGATTGCCCATAGCACCTTCTGTCGGGAAGTTGGCAGATGAAGCTGCATCTTCAAATTTAACAGGGAAAGTCATTGTTAGTTTACCTGATGGATAAGCCTTTCCGCTCAAGATATCTGCTACACTATTACCACCTTCTTGTCCTGCCTGCCAGGCACAGAGGATAGCATCCGGCAGATTTTTCCATGAATCGGTTTCAATCACTCCACCGATATTCAAGATAACTACAACTTTTTTACCTGCGGCATGGAAGGTTCTGCATACATCGTTGATCAATTTAGATTCTTCTTTTGATAGATTGAAATCAGAAACCTTTCTGTCAACAAATTCTCCCGACATACGTCCTAAAGTGATTAATGCAATATCTGTTTGAGCAGCCCAGTTACTTAATTGATCTGCTGACAGAGCCATTTCAGTAGGTAATGGAGTGGGTAAGAATTTTACTAATGGATTATCTCCTTTAGGTTTATTGCGCTCATTTTCTTCTGCAATATATTTCAGGTAGATGTTTTTCAATTCATCGTTTACCTGGAAATTAGCATTCTTCAATCCATCGAGCAAAGAAACTGTATAGGCACGGTTGACATTTCCAGAACCAGTTCCTCCTGCAATGAAATTATACGAAGTACATCCAAACAATGCAACTTTCTGAATGTTGGAATTCAATGGTAAAGTCTGATTGTCGTTTTTCAGTAAAACCATACCTTCGGTAGCCGATTGGCGGGTAACATTGGCATGAGCCTGCAAATCGGGTTTGTTGGAATAGTTGTATTTTTTGAAATGAGGAGTTTGCAGAATCATGTTAAGAATACGTTCTACATTGCGGTTTAAGATTGCCTCATCCAATTTTCCTTCTTTTACTGCGTTGACTATTGCTTCATACTGTCTGTCGAGTCCTGGTTGCAGCATGTCATTTCCAGCTTCCATTTGTGCTACTGCATCCTTACCTCCAAACCAGTCTGTCATAACCATACCTTTAAATCCCCATTCATCACGCAAAAGGGTAGTAAGCAGCTCTGGATTTTCTGAAGTATAGACTCCGTTCAGATAGTTGTAAGAAGACATTACGGTCCATGGATTCGATTCTTTTACTGCAATTTCGAATCCTTTCAGGTAGATTTCGCGTAAGGCTCTTGGCGATACATGCGCATCTACAGCCATACGATTACTTTCCTGATTGTTTACTGCAAAGTGTTTGATGGATGTTCCCACTCCGTTGCTCTGTACACCTCTTACATAAGCAGCAGCAATTTTTCCAGATACCAGCGGATCTTCTGAGTAATATTCAAAGTTACGTCCGCAAAGAGGATTACGATGAATATTCAGTGCCGGTGCCAGCAAAACGTCGGCTCCATATTCCAAAACCTCATTACCGATGGCTTTACCAACGTTTTCTACCAGTTCCTGATTCCAGGTAGAAGCTAATAATGTTCCGATAGGGAAGTGTGTACAATAGTAAGTTGCTGAATCTCCTTCACGAGTGGGGTCAATGCGCAATCCGGCAGGACCGTCAGCTAGTACGACAGCCGGAATACCCAATCGTTCGATTGGGTAAGTTGTTCCAGCTGCACCAGGTACTAACTTTTTAGTTTTTCCGATAACAGCACTGTCACCGGAAAATCCTGCCATACCTGTACCGATTACCAGATGTGCTTTTTCTTCCAGAGTCATTGCATTGATGACTTCATTGATGGGAGATTTTCCTAATTGGGGAGTTGTAGGACCGCATGAACTCAGTATTGCTGCCGAAAAGGCCATTCCTATAATTAATTCTTTTTTCATGTCTGTATTAATTATTTAAATAACAAAGGAGCAAATTCTGTCAGGTATATACGCCAGTTTCTCCAGATATGTCCTCCATCTGTTTCTACGTAAGTATATTTATATCCTTTTTCGTCAAGTTGTTTACGGAAGTCAATGTTATCCTTGTATAGAAAATCTGTTTTACCGATTCCTATCCAATACAAGCGAGGTGGATTACTGAACTGGGTAGCAAGTTTCTGATCTAAGTTCTCGTATACATCGGATGTATTTTTGTTGTTGATTTGCTTGCTGGTAGCAGCAGAGAACAGACCTACATAACCAAACTTGTTTGGATAATATGCTGATATATACAGAGAATGGAATCCTCCCATAGACAATCCGCAGATAGCACGGTTGTTCTTATCTTTTTTTACCCGATATGTTTTTTCGACAAACTTTATAATATCAGGAAAAGCTTTCTCTATTTCTCCGTCCATTGTTTTAGGATTCATGAACTGAGGTTTAACCATGCTGTTGGGAGCTTCACCCGGAGCTGCTTGTTGTGCACCGTTTCCGTTAGGCATAACTACAATCATTGGTTCGGCTTTACCTTGAGCAATCAGATTATCCATGATTTGTGCTGCACGTCCTTGTTCTACCCAGGCATTTTCATCTCCTCCGGCTCCATGCAATAAGTATAAGACTGGATATTTCTTGTTGCTGCTTTCATAACCGGCAGGAGTATAGACTGTCAGACGACGCTCCATACCCAGTGTAGGGCAGTTATACCATACTTTCGATACAGTTCCATGAGGTACATCCTGTACCATGTATAAATCAGCTTGTCCGTTTCCTATCAGGAAGTAATTGGTAATGGTAGCAATATCGCGATTCTGGTATACGTTGCTCGGATCGGTTGTTTTAAAATCGTTGACATATACCGAATAGTTATACATTTCGCTTGGAAGAATAGACGATGTATATTCCCAAACCCCATTCTTACCTTCTTTCAGCTGAACTCTTCCCGGAGCTTCTACTTCTCCAAAAGGAGTCTTGATTTTTTGTGCAGGTAGAAAGTCCCCTTCAATCTCTACTTTAGATGCTTTAGGAGCAAGAATGCGGAATGTTACTGAATTATCTTTGTTTATCTGGGGGGAAACGATATCGCCCCCACCCCATAAAGCTTGTTGTGCATATCCAGCGATACTGAATAAAAATGCACCTACATATAATACTATTTTTTTCATAACTATAATATTTTTAATTGATTATATTCTTTTTTACCAGCCTGGGTTTTGTGTCATGTTAGGATTTAATGACATTTCTTTTTCAGGAATAGGTAATAATTCACTCTTGTTTTTCTTAAATCCATAGCCTTGCTGATTGACAAAGCCTTCTTTCTTTACAGTCGGTTCTTCGGATACTTTTTTGTCCATAACCAGTGAAGGAACATAGTGTCCTTGCTCTTTCAATACTTCTTCGGCATCTCCCCAGCGTATAAGGTCTTGGTAACGGACACCTTCCATACATAATTCCAGACGTTTTTCTGTCTTGATGTCATCTAAAGTGACTGTCGACAAAGGAGCCAGCTGTGCACGTTGTCTGATTTCATTGATATAGTTCAGAGCCTTGTCCTGTCCGCTTCCTGCCTGTACATGAGCTTCGGCTGCCATTAGTAAGACTTCTGCATAGCGCATGAAGCGCAAATTGATGTATTGATAGAACTGAAGTCCCGGATTATCGTACATGCAATCTTCTTTCAGAGCGCGGTATTTCCATGAAAAATAGCCTTCGTTACCTACCATGATGTTACCGTCTCTTAATGAGATTCCTAAACTTTCCAATTGTTTATAGGTAATGATAGTCTGGTTCAAGCGGTAACCATCGGCAGTTTCTTCAGCTACAAATGCATCATACAGTGATTTTGTAGGGTTGCCGAAACCGTAGCAACCTTGTGAAAAGGCTGAGGCCGACTGGTCAAAATTGAGCATTGAGGAACGCCATCCCAACATACAGTATAGCTGAGTAAACTGGTTCCACATCTGTTCCGGGTCATTACGCATTTGTGCTTCCAGAATAGATTCTCTGCAATTATTTGCTTTTACGTGTGCCAGATCGCCATATTCTCCTTGATACAGTCCATATTTGTTTGAACTGATAACTTTATCCAATATGCTGGCAGCTTCATTATATTTTCCCTGGAACAGATAAGCTTTACCCAGATAAGCCATGGCAGCTTCCTTTGTCACTCTGATATTGGTTACATCATCGTCTATGTTTTCTTTAGAAGGCAGGTCGCTTGCTCCGTCAGGATCTCCCACTGCTGCATTCAAGTCTGATTCGATGAAAGCCCACAATTCTTCTGCGGGTGTATTCCCTTTTCTATATTCATCTGGAGTAAGCAGATGGTCTACTTTAGGTACATTTCCCCAGAGAGTAACCAGCTCGAAGTATGAGAAGGCGCGGAAGAATTTAGCTTCGGCAATGGCTCTGCGTTTTACTTCACTATCGGGTGCTACTTTTTCTATTATCAGGTTGGCATTATATACGATATTGTATAGTCCGGAATACAGACTGGTAATCATGCCATGATCTGAACCAAATGTCATTTCGTTCAGACGTTCCATTTCTCCATTGTCACCTCGTGCACCTCCGCCAGTATACATATCATCTGATAACAGATTCTTGACAAAGAACCAGTTGTAATGTTGTGATCTGACAGATAAGTATAAGGCAGCTGCGGCAGCTTCGGCTTCATCGTCTGTCTGGTAATATGTTTCCTGGCTTCCCACATCTCCATGTTTTGCAATATTGAGTCTGTCTTCGCATCCGGTTGCCAGTGTCATGCAAAACATTCCTGCAGCAAGTGCTATATATAGTTTCTTTTTCATAATATTATTCGATTAAAATTCAACATTAAAGCCTAACATAACTTTCTTTGCGCTTGGATATGTACCCATATCAATACCCATACCGCTTGTAGCGTTTGCTGATGCTTCAGGATCGAAGCCCGGATAACTGGTGAAAGTAAAGAAATCTTCCAGTGATACATACAGACGCAGGTTATTGATGAATACCTTATTTATCCATTGTTTCGGTAATGAATATCCCAGCTGAATCTGTTTGATTTTGAAATATGAACCGTCGAATACCATGGCATCAGATACGGTATATTTGTCCAGGCTCAAAGCGTTAGCTCTTGGAGCAGTAGCATTGGTATGTTCAGGAGTCCAACGGTCTTTATAGAATACTTCACTCAGTTTGTTGGCAGAAGCATGGTCTGGACGGTTGATACAGCTGAATACGTCATTTCCGTAACTTCCTGAACCAAAGATTGTAAGGTCAAGTCCTTTCCATGCTGCTGTCAGTGTCAAGCCATATGTGAAATCAGGAATAGCATCGCCGATGTAAGTCTTGTCATCTTCGTTTATGATGCCATTGTTATCCAAATCAGCGAAAATCGGTTCTCCATCTTCTGGGTTGATGCCTTCGCAGCGATATCCACGGAAGTAGTAAACCGGATATCCTTCTTCGAAATAGGTAATTGTATTTGTATGGAATGTTGTTCCGTTAGCTCTGGTGAGTGACGGATCCAGATAAGTAACTTTGTTCTTCAAGGTTGCCAGATTTCCTTTGATGCTATAATTGAAATCACCGATGTTATCTCTCCATCCTATTTCAAATTCAAAACCTTTGTTGCTTACATTACCGGCATTGATCGGTGAAGTTGTTCCGCCAATAATGAGTGAAGGAGTTGTACCAGTGATAAGCAAATCTTTAGTCTTCTTGTTAAACCAGTCCATAGAAAGAGTCAGGCGATCGTTGAATAAACGAGCATCCAGGCCGACGTTGATTTGTTCAGAAGTTTCCCATTTCAATTCATCATTACCCAAACTGTTCGGACGAATACCTGTTGTATAGTTATTACCTGGAACGAACGGATAATATCCGGCTGTTACCATGGTAGTTCCGTAACCGTAAAGGTTGCTTGCTAATGCAGCAAGGCTACCATTCTGTCCCCAGCTGGCACGTAGTTTCAGGCTTGATACTACATCTCTCAACGGAATGAAGAAGTTTTCTTCAGAGATAGTCCATCCGGCAGATACGGCAGGGAAGTATCCCCAGCGTTTTTCCAAAGGAAGGTAAGACAAATCGGCTGCATCGGCACGAAGTGAAGCTTGCAACATATATTTTCCGGCAAAGTCATATCCTACACGTCCGAAATATGAATATTTGGCTGTACGGGTCTTTTCACCTTGGATTGATTTACTTGCCGAAGGGTCTCCATAATTCAGATACCAGAATGACGGATCTCTGTTGGTGATGGCATCTGCTCCGTTTGCGCTGAATCCACTGGTAATGTAGTCGTATGTAGATTCCTGGTAAGACATACCCAGCATGGCGTTGATGGTATGTTTATCGAAAGTCTTGATGTAGTTGGCGAAGTTTTCCCATTGCCAATAGATAGAAGTGCTTGATGTACCGCTGATAGACATATAATCATTGTTCTGAACAGAGTTGCCGTAAAATGGCAGGTTGACTGTTGAAGAGCGAGTACCAGACAAGCGGTAACCGAAACGTGAGGTAAATACGAATCCGTCGAATGGTTTCAGTTCTCCGTATACAGAACCGTTTACATTGAATCCACTGTTTTTAGGTACAGTATTGTCGCGCATAATCATCGGATGATAGTTCTCCGATTCTACAAAGTTGGAAACTGCATAGTAATTTCCATTTTCGTCAGTCAGCAGAGTTTTGCCATTATCGAGTGCTGCCTGCATATTAGCTGGTAAATTATCCGGACTATATGTACTTGGAGTGAGCGGATCAAGTTCCATAACGGCCTGGAAGAAACTACCGTAAGCGTTGTTTCCTGACAGTTTGCGGTAATTGTATTTTTCAATCTGGTTGGTTGTTCCTACTTTTAACCAGTCTTTAATCTGATAATCTGCGTTGACAGAACCTGTCAGACGTTTGTAGAAGTCTGCATCTCCTCTGACAATACCATTGTTGTCCAGATATGATAAAGAAAGATAATAGTTCCCTTTTTCATTTCCATTAGAGAATGACACGTTATGCTTTTGCATCTGGCCTTTGCCAAATACTACATCAGCCCAGTTGGTATCTGTAACACCATCCCAGTCGTTGTTTATCTTTGACTGTTCGAATACGCCACCTTCTACCATGTATGTAGCATATTCCTCTGCATTCATCAGCTTCGGCATTTTGCCAAGTGACTGAATGGAGTACTGGAAGTCGTAAACGACTTTTCCTTGTCCGGTTTTGCCCTTTTTGGTACTAATCAGAATAACACCGTTACCAGCTTCTGCACCATAGATGGCAGCTGAAGCTGCGTCCTTCAATACTTCTATAGAAGCGATATCGTTAGGATCGATACCTGAAATATCAGAAAGGCGTACACCATCTACTACATAAAGAGGGTCTGAAGCTACGTTAGAAGAAAAACCACGTACACGGATAGTAGGAGCTTCTCCCGGAGCTGCAGATGAAGAAATGACCTGTACACCCGAAGTCTTACCTTGTAAAGCGGACTGTACGGTAGTAACCGAACGGTTTTCCATATCTTCAGCTTTTACCTGTGAGATAGAACCAGTAACAGAACTCTTTTTCTGAACACCATATCCTACAACTACAACCTCGTTCAGGGTTTGCGTATCTTCTTTCAGCGAAACGGTTAAAGAAGGTTGGTTGACTGCGATTTCCTGAGTGGTATAACCTACATAAGAGAATACAAGGATACGTCCTTTGGCAACGTTCAATACATAATTTCCGTCGAAGTCAGTAATTGTACCGTTGGTCGTACCTTTTTCAAGCACACTTACACCGATTAAAGGTTCTTTGCTCTTTGCATCCAGAACCTGACCTTTTACGGTAATACTTTGCGCCAATGCAGATGATAGTCCCATCCACATAACCAGAACAATAAAGGCAATCGCTCTGGTCCATTGTTTGTCATTTGTCTTTTCCATATAGTTAAGAATTAGGGTTAGTAATTAGAATCCTCTCATTGGAAATTTTGAAATGAACTGCATCAGTTCTTTGTCTTGATTGTATTTGATCTCGCTTTGGTTGTTGAAAATCATTGTTGCACCTTTCTCTACTGTATACGGTTCCCATGTTGGAAGACCTTCTACATTAGGATTTCCTGTACGTGCAAACTGTATCCATGCACTGCTCATTTTGTCTGCCAGTGCTTGTGCATCTTTACCTCCACCTGTCATTGAGGCGCATCGAGCGATGTTGTCGAAAACAAAAGCTATTTCCATGCAATGAGTAGAACGGAGAATTCCATCCATTACGGGTGATTCCCATGCAAACTGATACATGTAAACAGGAGCGGCGTGCTGGGCAGCTTTCCAGTTTCCTTGTTCGATTGCTGCTGGACGGAATGTTACGTCAAAATCGATCATGTCTTGAGGAGTTGCAGCCGGATATACTTTTTTGAATATTTCGATATAGTTATCGGTCTTCTCTCCATATTTAGCTTTCAGCATTTCTTTTGCCTGATCGAGAGTTGCATTTCTCAGTTCGGGAACATATGTACTGATACAGAACTCATGTAAGGTTGTACCGATCATCATTGGAATATCTTTTGATAATTCGGCTTGCTTTTCGGGCTGTTGGGGGAGGATGTTTCCGTCAACGGTAGGTCCCCATCCGAATATAAAAGAATGGATGCCTTCTTTTTCGGCTTCTTTGCGGACATTGGCTATTGCTTTTTCGCCTGCAGCCAGTAATGTTTTATAAGGTATGGTCTGAAGTTTATCAATCTCTTCAGCTTTGATACCCAGTTCTTCTAATGTAGCCGCAGCTATCCTTTGGGAGTATTTGCTTTCCATTGTCCGCTGCATGGAACCACTTTGTACGATGGCTTTTTGGAAAAGACCTTTTGCAGAGGGAGTAGCGAGTAGTGTAGATACTTTTCCTCCGCCACCTGACTGTCCGAATATGGTGACATTTGATGGGTCACCTCCAAAGTTTTCAATATTTTCGTTTACCCAGCGAAGTGCAGCTACCAAATCCAGCAAACCTACGTTTACACTTTGGGCATACTTACCTCCGTAAGCTGATAAATCGAGAAAACCAAGTACGTTTAATCTGTGGTTTAAGGTTACTACTACCACATCTCCTTTTCTTGACAGAGCAGCACCGTCATATGAAGGTAGTTCCTGACCTGAACCGGCAGCGTAGCCTCCGCCGTGCAGCCATACCATTACAGGGCGCTTTTTCCCGTCTTTTAATCCTTGAGTCCAAATGTTTACACGCAGACAATCTTCACCTGGAAAACCGTCATCCCAGTTGAATGCGAAAGCTTGTTCGTCTGATTGCCATCCCATACGTTCTGCTTGTGGACAAGTAGGTCCGTATGCCCGTGAACTACGGATGCCTTTCCATTGGTCTGGTGCTGTAGGAGGCATAAATCTTTCAGCTTTGGCGTAAGGAATACCTTTAAAGGTAAGTACATTATTTTCAAGATAACCACCCACTTTACCATATTGGGTTTGTGTGACGGCAATATTCGATGATGCGGAAATTTCATCGCATGGCTCATTGTGCTTGCCGGCAGCACTTGCATTTCCTGTATATAATGCAAGCAGTGAAATGAAGATTAAGGTAGAGAATTTGTGTTTTATCATAAATTTATTGTTTTAGGTTTTCCGATTGCAATATTACGATGTTCCTTTCTCTACAGTTATTTTATTTATTTTTAATGTTTGTTGCAGCGTTCAATTCTCCTGTCTTATTTGTTTAAATGTTTGTTCATTTGTTCAAAATGTGCTTTTGGGGTACTTTATGCCTTGTTTTTTGCTTATATTTGTGTCTGTAATTTTGTTAACTAGCGATACTTAAAATGAAAACATTAAGTCTTTTATTTTTTATTTTTTTATTGTTCTCATGCACTCGCAGTGGGAAAGATTTGGTTTCAGAAGTAGAAAGACAAAGTCCTCTTGTCACCAATGATATATCCAATCAACAGATTACGGCATTCGGTGAAGACGGGAAGGGACATATATGGATAGGTACTTTCCGTGGGTTGAATAAATTCAGCGTAAATGAATATCATCAGTATTTTTGTACGGATGACTCTCTTGATATTCCCGACAATCATATTCAGGATATTTTTCTTGATTCAAAAAAGCGCTTGTGGATATCGACAGTAAACGGTGTGTGCCAGTATACCGATAAGGATAATTTTAAGAATATCCGCTTGAGTGGAAATAACAGAAACGGATTGCGTTTGTCTGAATCTTCCAAAGGTGATATTTTGCTTACTACACTGACAGGTATTTGTCTGTATAATTCATCGGAAGAGAACCGGCTATTTATGATTTTGATACATCATCTATGTTTATTATCAACAGCTTTGTCGATGCACAAGATAATTGCTGGGTAATAACTTCCAAGGATATGCGGTGCTATTCTTTGTCCAATTATAAAAGAACATTCTCGATGAAACGAGAAGAGTATTGTCGTGCTTCTTATTTACTGAAAAATGGAGAACTCTGGATGGCAGGCAATCAGTCGGTATCTATATTCGATGTAAGGCAGCGCAAGTATTTGTCATTGCCCGAGGCGATAGCTTCTCATCCGGTCTTGTCACATGTTCCTGTTGAGTATATTTATCCTTATGAAAACGGTGTCTTGCTGTGTACGCAGGGAAGGGGAGTGTTTTATTACGACAAAACATCGAAGACACTCATTCATCAGGGTGAGAATGGTTTTCCTTTTGAAGTCCCGAATTTTAAGATTAGCCGTATGTTTAATGATTCACAAGGCAATTTATGGATTGGTTCAGTAGATCAGGGGTATGCAGTACATTATCGTTATAAGAAACTGTTTAACAATAATAACTACTTGAGTTCTTATTTTAAGGATAAGTCTGTTATTTCTTTGTCGGCAGATAAACATCAGAACTTATGGATTGCAACACTGATGGATGGGGTATTTGTCTATCGGTTTGGCAATCAGCAGTTGGAAAAGATAGACCGTAATGAGCTCTTTGGCAGAGGTGAAGGGAATACTGCTTATGTCAATCAGTTGTATGTCAGCGATATAGATGGAACTGTCTGGATGACAGCTACATCCAATGAAGTATTGAAATGTAAGTATGAAGAAGGACGTTTTCGGGTAGAGCAGCGATATATGGTGAATGTTCCCATGTCTATAGTGGAAGATGATAAACAGAATCTGTGGATTGGCACAGCGAGTAGTTTCCTATATGTATTGCGTAAAGGAGATAAAGCGTTTTCTCGTTTCCCGGTTTTCAGCGGCTATACATTTATTCCAGGGCTTTTACCTATAGGTAATGGAACTATTCTTGCTTCAGCATTTTACCAGCCTTTAAAACTGGTATCTGCAGATGGAACAATATCTGAGCCTAAAGTAAATATACAAGACTTTGAACGTTGTATCCAGCGTTCTGTTTTTATTCCGACCGATTTGTATAAAGACAGTTCTGGTAATATATGGATAGGAACCGTAAGTAACGGACTGATGTGTTATTCGCCTGAATCAGGAAAAGTTACTCCGTTCCCGGGGACAACTTGTACAGATATATCCAGTATCGAGGAAGATAGACAAGGAAATTTATGGATAAGTACATTGTACGGCTTAAGCAAATATATTCCTCAAACTGATAAATGGATAAATTATTATGAAGCCGACGGGTTAGGTGGCAATCAGTTTTATGACAGAGCTTCATGCTGTCTGGATGATGGTACACTTGTTTTTGGCGGTACACATGGGGTGACAATATTCCAGCCAACTAACATGCAGGTCAGACATGATATACCTCTGCTGTTTGAAGATATTAAAATACATAATACGTTGGTCCGTCCGGGAAAAGGAGCCTGCATAGATCGTCATTTATCTTATAATCCGGATATTAATCTGAAGTACGATCAAAATGGTTTCAGTATCTCTTTTGCCGCACTCGACTATAGTGAAAGTGAACGTCTGCACCATTATTATAAATTGGATGGATTCGACCAATATTGGATTAACGCTCATAACAATAAAGAAGCCTATTATGCAAATCTTCCTGCTGGAACTTATACTTTTAGGGTTCGGATTACTCAAAATGATCAGAGTACTATCGTAGGAGAAAATGCTATTCGGGTTATTGTACATCCTGCTCCGTGGGCTACATGGTGGGCATATACTTTTTATCTGATAGCGGGGATTACTATCTTGGCCTTCTTTATAAGAGCCATGTGGCGTATACGTGAGGAGAAGCAGGCTGTGCTTCGTGCAGAACAGGCAAAGGCGCAAGAGCAGTTTATCAATAAGATGAATATGAGTTTCTTTGCCAATATTTCTCATGAATTCCGTACGCCTCTGACAATGATCTCCGGTCCGGTTTCTCTATTGTATAGCAGTCCGGATATAACCGGTGAGAATAAAAATCTGCTTCGTATCGTACAGCGTAGTGTAAACCGTATGCTGAGGCTGGTAAACCAAATGCTTGATTTTAATAAACTGGAAAATGATACGTTGAAACTCAAGGTACGTCCTACTGAGATTGTTGTGCTTCTGAAAGAGTTGACAGATATATTCCGTGTTAATGCTGAAAGTAAGTCGATTACAATGATAACCAACGGCTTGGAAGGAAGTTTCATTGCCTGGATAGATGAAGATAAAATAGATAAGATATTTACTAACCTGATGTCGAATGCCTTGAAATATACTCCAGCTGGTGGACGTATCAATGTGAATTTTGATATTGTAGCGGGGGAGGATGCTGTACAAGCTGTAAAGATAGAAGTTATTAATACCGGACAGATACCGGATGATAAACTGGAAAAGATATTCGAACGTTATTATCAGATTTCGGATGAGCATGGAGGAATATATAACTGGGGAACGGGTATTGGACTTTATTATGCCCGCAGTCTTGCCCGACTTCATCATGGGAGCTTGACTGCCTCTAATCTGAAAGACGACAATAAAGTAATGTTTACACTTATTGTACCTGTTGGTCAGTCGGCTTATTCGGAAGCAGAGCGATCTCATGAACAAGTCAATCAGCTGGAAGCTTTCCCGCTTGAGGAAAATCCACTTCCTGTAAAACCTGATCCGGATCTTGACAAGGAGAAAAAAACAATCATGGTTGTTGATGATGATTCTGAAGTTGCTTATTATCTGGAGATGCTGCTTGGCTCCGATTATCAGGTCGTTTGCCGTTTTAATGCAGAGAGTGCACTCGAAGCTATTACAGAGAATGCTCCCGATCTGATCCTGAGTGATGTAGTCATGCCGGGAAAGGATGGTTATTGGCTTTGCCGCGAGATAAAGGAGAGTTTACAGCTTTGTCATATTCCGGTCATTCTGGTTACGGCAAAGACAACCATAGAAAATCAGGTGGAAGGACTGAATGTAGGAGCTGATGCTTATGTGACAAAACCTTTTGAGCCGCATTATCTGATGGCTCTTATCAAGTCATTGCTCAATAACCGGGAAAAGACACGTAGTTTGCTTAGCCGTTCTACTCAGACAGACAAGATGGACGAGAATGTGCTTTCACCGCAGGATAATATGTTTATGACAGAATTATATCATCTGATGGAGAGTGAACTTTCTAATCCTGAGCTGGATGTAACAAGAATGACTCAGCTTCTGAAAATATCACGAACTAAATTTTATTATAAGGTAAAAGGACTGACAGGAGAGAATCCGAGTGTCTTTTTCAAAACGTATAAATTAAATCGTGCGGCAGAACTTTTGAAGGAGGGTAAATATACAATCTCTGAAATAGCTGATATGACAGGTTTCAATACATTGTCTCATTTCTCGAAGAGCTTTAAACAGCAGTTCGGAATACCTCCTAGTGAGTATCTTAAATAGTTGGTTAATAGGAGTTTAAAAACATCAGCATGTTTCCTGTATTTTTTGTACGAATTTTTAAAAAATATCTCGATGAATTTGTGAAAAGATGCTGATATTTTTGGAAAAGGAATGTGTTGTTTTTTTGCCTTTCACGGCTTTCACCGGCTCTTGATGCCAGTAATCCGGTGGAAGCCGTGAAGGGTAAAAAGAAACTTTTATTGATAAATACAATATTTTCAGGCTGTTAAAGGCCAGATCCTATCTTTTTGTTTTGGCAATCATAAAGGTTATGGCTGCTATGGAAAGTAAAATTCCGACAATGATATTGGTTGTGAGAGCTTCTCCAAAGACAACGGTTCCAATGAGAATAGCTGTAACGGGTTCGAATACTCCAAGGACGGATGCTTTGGTGGCTCCGATGTTTCGTGTCGCAATAGCCAATGTAGCGGTTGATACGACAGTCGGAAGAATCGCAAGACCGACAAGGTTCAACCAGGCCATGTTTCCTGTAAGTCCGGTTGTTATATGAATGTCGGATAATGTAATTTTCCCTAAGAAGATAATTGCACCTACTGTCAGTGCATAGAATGTAAGCAGGCTGTTTGATATATTGCTGATAATTTTGCTTCGGTTGATGATGACTATAAATAGTGCATAGGTGTGACCTGAAAAGTCACGTAATTAATTGTTAAACAGCAATGTATATTGCAAG
>ERZ791724.906-NODE-906-length-19697-cov-2.923429_pt1 | contig 19697 bp, 17 predicted proteins | sample MGYA00510044_ERZ791724 | MGnify/ENA primary metagenome ERZ791724 (study PRJEB30046, sample SAMN00715140) | human gut metagenome | study: EMG produced TPA metagenomics assembly of the A metagenome-wide association study of gut microbiota in type 2... | reverse complement strand
CTATCATTTTATTGCTGATATTGACTATATCCTCAACAAGATCCTGTGTGCTTATAGCCGCATTATTAACTCCAGCAGCACCATCATCAACTACTGTTGTTATCGTATTGATGGAATGAGCTATTTCATCCATATTTTTCTTCAGGACATCTGTTTTCTCAACGAATTCATCCATTGCATTCTCTATATATGAAGCATTTTCTTTATATTTCACGCCGCCATCAACAAATGTCTGAAATTCAGGAAGAATAGTCTGCTGAAGATACGAAACCAGATTATTAGCATTATCTGATAGATTATTAACAGCAGCAACAACAACCGAGTTAATACTTTGTATCTTGTTGGCAGTTTCACGGCTTGAATCTGCTAACTGACGAATCTCATCTGCCACTACTGCAAAGCCCTTACCCGCTTCACCTGCTCTGGCAGCTTCTATTGAAGCATTGAGTGCTAACAGATTCGTCTGGCTTGATATATTAAGAATATCATTCGTAAGGTTATTTACCTGGTCAACGCTCTTACTATCTTCTATTGCCTTATTAAGAACTTCTAATATATTCCCAACCTTTTCACCTGTCTGAACCATATTATATCTTGCATCACTCTCTATTTTTTCTGCATTTGCCTTCATTTCCTTTGAGAACTGATTAATATCATCTGACTTTGTCGCTATAATCTCGACATCTTTTAGTATATTATCAGCATTATCATTAATAGTATTAACAGAAAGTCCTACATCCTGCATAGTTGCAGATAATTCCTCTGTCATAGCAGATAAATCAGAAGCACTGTCATTGGATTTGACAACACTGCCATCAACCTCAGCAACAACATTTTCCATATAGTTAGTATTCTCTATAATCAGCTTAAGTATTTCCTGCAGCTTATCCATAAAAAGATTGATACCGTTGCCAAGATCTGCTATCTCATCATTAGAAATAACTCTTACACGCTTTGTCAGATCTCCTTCTCCATTATCGATTCCATCAATAATATCCCTGATATCTTTATTGGTTGCGATAATTGGTTTGATAACATACTTCATAACACAATATATTGCTACAATAATCAATATAACGCTTATAATAATAACTATACCATTGCTGACAAGTGAACTTGCATACACACTGGTAAGCCTTTCTCTTGCCTCAGAAGCTGTATCATTGGCATGTGTGCTTAGCACCTCAATATCCTTCTGGATTGCTGTGCTGCTATCACTTACGACTCCGTTAGCAATAGCATATGCTTCCTCATTCTTGCCTAAAGCACTGTATGCCATAATGTTTCCAAGTTCATATTTCATAGTATTATAATTACTTACTAATGAATTATATGTATCCATATCATCATTCTGGACATATTTCTTATATTCGTCCAGCTTTTTCTCTAATTCTTCCTGATTATCATTAATCTCACCTACCACTGATATCATAGTATTAAGATCTGTTGCAATAATATGTGATAATCCAAGTGTATGAATAACCTGTATATCATTCTTTATTTCACCAAGATCTGAAACACTCATCATACAATTATCTGTTATATCAGCGGCATTAGAGTTAACAGTTCTTATATTGTTTATAGCCATAACATTACATACTATTGTTAAAGCACCTAGTATAAATACCGGCAATAATATCAGTGTCTTCAGGCTCGTCCTTTTTTTATTATTCATGCTTGTTCTCCAATCTTTTTCACATACAGCAAATCAACTTTGATCATCTTACTGCTACTTAACAGCAGAAGCTGTAATTTCATTAACTAATGTATCCATAACTTCCTGATCTGATAAACCACCATTATTACCACTAAGCACCGTATTAGCAAACTTCTTACAGGCATCCCAGTAGCTGTTTCCTACTCTTTGTAATGTTCCATACTGGGACTGTGCAATGATTGCCTGTATTGCAGCCACTTTTTTGATTTCATCTGATTCTGCTGCCTTACTGTTAGATGGTCCCTGATTTTTCTCTTTAAACCTAAGCTCCTGATTCTGCTGATTAGTCAGCCAGTCAGCAAGCCTGCATGCCCATTCTTTATTCTTTGAATAAGAGTTCACGCCCATCATCTTATAGCCTGTAAACGAAGACATCTGAACTTCCTTTCCTGCAACTGTATATGTTGGCAGCTTACAGGCACCATAATTCTCTCCCCAGGCTTCCTTTACATTCATAACATCCCATACACCACTTATTCCTGCTATAACATCACCACTTTTAATGTGTTCAGCTATATCTCCGTTAGGCATACTTACAAACCCTGGATTAGCTGCTATACTATCAAGCGCCTGCTTTATAGCTGCTCCGGTTATGTCACCTGTCTGCGAATTCCAGTTACATTCATTAGTTATACCATCTGGTTTAATAGAAAGACTAAGTCCTGTATTTCCGAAAAATGTATAAAGATACCATCCAGAATTAAACTCCATAGCTACTTTTTTATTATTAGCTGCTGCAATGGACAACATTTTGTCTAATGATTTAACATCATCTTCTGAAAAATAATCTTTATTGTAATACATAAAATATCCATTGTCTGCTGTCATAGGATATCCATATAATGTATCATTCAGCGTAGCTGCTTCGACTGACTCCTTTACATTAGCTGCTGCTATTTCATCTGCATTGGGTACCTCTGTCAGAACTCCGCCAGCCGTTAATGATATAATCTGATCATCCGGAAACGAAAACACATCAGCACCATTGTGCACATCTGTAAGCATAACATCACGAACCTGTGAATCTGCCTGGATTTCAACCGTTATATCAAACTCTGCTTCATCTTTATATTGTTCCTTAAAGCTGTCCAGCATTTTGTTCATGACATCCAGACCATCCTTTTCCGTCCACACTTTTAAGGAGACAACTTTATCTGTGCCACCTGCTGATTCATCTATACTTCCACCTGTTATACCTGCTTTACCACATCCTGATAAGACAATAGAAGATATCAAGCCAATAGCACATAATTTCCTCGCTATCTTTTTATTCATATTAATATACTCCTTTTGTATAAATTTACGTCCTTGTATACCGATTAGAATTTAATAATAAATTAATAAATGTAAAATCGAAATAACAACCCAATTCCCTTCAGATTACTTCACACGAATTTGACAAATCATAATAGAAATTAATTAACGTACTAATATATTATATTTATTGTAGGCTTTATAACAGTATTTGTCAATCAATTTACCTGCTGACCAGCTTATCCTGTACAGTCTTTTCAACACTTCTGAAAATAGTAAGAATTGAAATAATTATAAACTATTTATAAATTATTAGCACTCACCACTTGACAGTGCTAATAATCAGGTGTATAACATAGCCAGAACAAAGGAAAGGGAGTTAAGAAATAGTAATTAAGATAACACCATTCCAGATGTTCCAAAGAAACAAGGTAATAGTTCAGATGAATATGTAATCCTGGGGATTGGTTATTTATATATCCGATCCGAATGAACGAAAGGTTCAGCCGAACAAATAGTTTATTAAAAAAGGAGCGATGACTTATGTTAATGCCTAGTATTTTTGGAGAGAATTTATTTAATGATGATTGGATGAACTTCGGATTTCCTGAAGTTGAAAAAGCTTTGTATGGTAAACACGCCAGCCACGAAATGAAGACTGATGTCAGAGAAACCGATTCCGGCTATGAAGTTGATATTGATTTACCTGGCTTTAAGAAAGACGAAATCAATATACAGCTTGATAATGGATACCTTTCAATCAGTGCCGCTAAGGGTCTTGATAAGGACGAGCAGGACAAGGAAGGCAAGTATATCAGAAAGGAACGTTATGCCGGTTCTATGAGCAGAAGCTTCTACGTTGGTAATGCAATTACTCAGGACGACATAAAGGCTAAATATGAAAGTGGTATTTTAAGACTTTCTGTTCCAAAGAAAGCTGCTGAGGAAATTGAAGGTGCTAAGCGGATTGCTATTGAAGGATAATCCGTCCAGGAATGTATGAATTGGCCTGATTGGTAGTGTACTTAGCATCTGGGACTGCAGTTGTTAATGTAGTTCTTGCCAAGATATGAGTTGTAATTGAATAATTAAGAAATGCCAGTCCCTAAGGTTGAACTTAGGGACTGGCATTTTTTTATATTTTGCCATAACAACCGACAGATTTCTAAAACTACTCATTACTCTATTAATCTTACAATTGTTACTCTTCTTAAATATACTACGTAATAAAACATTTCAATAACATGTAGATTTATCACTAAGCTATTTTCTCTTTACAATTTACAATAGGGAAGTTCATATAATGTATCCGGATCAATATCAATACACTTACAAACATCTCTATCTCCACCTATATCCCATACTAATGTTTCATTCATAACTGTACATGTATCAGTAAATACCGAAATATCCTTCAATGGTTTAAAAACTTCTTTATCCAACATATTTTTCATATCATAACATACGATTTTTCCATCTTCAAAATACACATATACTGTGTAGTCTTTCATAGGTACTACCTGAACTACCTTCGGAAACATAGACAAACATTTCCTATACAAGTGGATTAATTCTATTTAACGGCTTTCCATCTTTTGATAATTCCCAATTCTGCATCAACTCATCTTGATGTAACACACACCACGCTAAAATCAACTTTAACTGTCTTGATGGCAAAGTTCCTTGATGCATCTAGCTGTATCAATTTCAATAATTGCCTTATTTCCATTATACTCTGCATGAAAATGCGGCGGATTATGATCATCATAATACATTGTAACTCAAATCCCATAAAATAAAGAAATTTCCGGCATTTATTTACCTGCTGATAATCTGATGACAATAATATTTTATATGTAAAATCTTATTTATTGTACCACAGTTCTTACAAAAAACACCCCAGGACAAAAAGTCCTGAGGTGTAATACACTTTTCTGAAACGTCGTAAGACGCACTGGATTGTTGAAATATTATCTCTTTGAGAACCAAATTTAACGTTTTGATATCTTGAAAAGCCCAGAAATACAGGGTTTGTGAAAATTAGTGTTGCATACCTGTTGTATACGGTAGACTGCCTATGACTGTCCACGGCTACTATTAACACTCCCTATGGTTGTTTCCAGAATGGAAAATACCTCTTACTCCTGTAAACATAATTACAAATCAAATTGCTTAAAGAAAGGACTCATATTATGAAAATACATTTTGCTTACTACAACCAATTCAAAAATGGCATTGATATTGCCTTTGCCGATAATACCCTGCTCTTTTTATCCTGTGTCGAAGCCGAAAAGGAATTGCATACTACGCCTAACTCACAGAGATTGATTGACAATCTGGCTATTGAAGATCCATTGTCTTATGTTGCTATGGCATTGGATGGAGAATTACAGGCTTGGGCGGATGCTATGGATGAGGATTGGTATCTGTAATGGATATACGGCATGACCATCATTTACATCAAACAATTTATATTTCTTTTTTAATAATACAAAGCTCGTTGTCGCAAGAAATACCAGTATCCATATACCTACTAAAACCATACAACTCCAAATTATTTTTTTATCATCCCCTCTTGCATACTGGAACAATCTGTCAATGGAGCAAATAATCCTATAAACCCTATAATTGCAAATATCGCACCCGTATGTTTTCTTGATGTCACTAATATATAGGACATGTTCGCTAATATTTTCTTCATTTGTTTTTCTCCAAACACCAATTAAATCACACCACCAACACCTTTAAATTTCTCTACAAAAGTAGATATCTTTTCAAATACGCTTTGCTTCTTAGTATGATATTGAGGATTGAGTGGACTCATTTTAGGAAGAATTTCATTCAAATCTGTCCCATTTTCACTCGCATATTCTTTTCTTAATGAGGTCAGAATATATCTTTTTGCAGCTTCCTCGTTAAGCTTCTCCTCCATTATCAATTCTTCTGCTTCTCTCTTTTGTTCCTTCTGTGCGAATTGAAAGAATGCATCAATAATACTTGCTTTATCTTGTATCTCATCTAAATCTGTCTGATTAATAAAAGCAACAATTAAGCTTTCCTTTGCACGATTTCCCGTACTAGCCCTTACGATTCGACGTATTTCATCAATCAATATATTTTTATCTTTTGTATTTTTGTTTTTTTCATAAATCAACTCCAAAATATAATCTAAATTAATTTCTTGAGATTTTAACAAATCAACTTCAAATACAACATCATCCCAATCTATCTTGGAATTACCTTTTTCTTTTCCTTCTCTTTCTCGACGAATCCATTCTCGAATATCATTATATTTAGAACGATAATCTTGTACAGTTCTTTCTTCTAATATATCCACTAATTGCATCGCTTTAATGTCTTCATCACTAACAAAATGTGTTGACTTAAATATTTCTAAAGCTTCCGAATCAGCTAAATCAATCTTCTGTAATTCTTTTAAATTTGTAAACTCATCATAATTTTGTAGAATATTTTCTATCTTTAAGTATTCGCCAAATAATTTTACAAATTCCTTTTTTTCTTTCTCTGTGGTAATTTCATCCACATCTGCGAAACGAGATTTCAATTCTTGAACAACATCTACGTATCCTCGACGTGCTTCGCCTGTAACAATATCTTTAAAACCATTCATATATTCCTGATAGCTTTTTTCAAGAACTATGTTTTTTGTATTATCGTCACCAAAACACTTTATCGCATCAATTGTAGCTTGTTCCAAATCTCTGAATGTAACAATATTTCCAAATGTCTTTGTAGAATCATAAATACGATTTGTTCTGGAAAAAGCCTGCATAAGTCCATGATAACGAAGATTCTTATCTACAAACAAAGTATTCAGTGTCGGTGCATCAAATCCTGTCAAAAACATACCAACAACAATCAAAAGGTCTACTTCCTGACTTTTCACTCTATTTGCAAGGTCTCTATAATAGTTTTGAAATTCTTTACTTTCAACACCAAAATTGGTTTTGAATTTTTTATTATAGTCGTTAATAGCCATCGTCAAGAATTCCTTTGCACTACTGTCCATCGCAGTTGGTTCAAAGGTTTCATCTTGAATTTCTCCGATTGCATTCTGTTCTTCATTCGCTGCAAAAGAAAAAATGGTAGCTATCGTAAGAGGCTTTTCACATCCCTTTTGCAAGTTATTCAACGTCTCATAATAAAGTTTTGCGGCTTCAACACTACTAACTGCAAACATTGCATTAAACCCCTTAGCACCAATATGTGCACGATGGGTTTTTACTCTGAAATTATCTAATATATATTGAGATATTTCTCGTATTCTCTCCGGATGTAACAATGCTTCTTTCGTTTCAGCGGCTGTCAATTTCTTCTCATCCTGTTCCATCTCAATATCTTTAAACTTCGGACGAACATCATTATAATCCACTTTAAACTTTAAAACTTTTTCATCTCTAATTGCATCTGTGATAACATAAGAATGTAACTCTCTGCCAAATACTGATGCCGTTGTTTCAGCTCCCAAAGCATTTTCTGGAAAGATAGGGGTTCCCGTAAACCCAAATTGATAATACCTTTTAAATTTCTTTTTTATATTTTTTTGTGCTTCTCCAAATTGTGAGCGATGAGCTTCATCAAAAATAAATACAACCTGCTTATTATAAATTTCCAAATTCGTCTCTGATTTTATAAGATTATTCATCTTTTGAATTGTAGTAACAATAATTTTATTGTCATCCTTCTCAATATTACGTTTTAATCCAATGGTATTTTCCGAACCATTTACACTGTCAGGTGAAAAACGCTGGTATTCCTTCATCGTCTGATAGTCCAAATCTTTTCGATCAACCACAAAAAACACCTTATCAATATAATCCAGTTCTGTTGCTAATCTAGCCGCTTTAAAACTCGTAAGTGTTTTACCCGAACCTGTTGTATGCCAAATATATCCACCACTTTCTGTTGTTCCCCACTTTTTTGCATTATAAGAGCTTTTGATTTTCCACAAGATTCGCTCTGTTGCTGCTATCTGATAAGGACGCATAATTAATAAGTTATTACTTGTATCAAAGACGGAGTACGTCAATAAAATCCTTAAAATCGTATTTTTTTGAAAAAATGTCGCAGTAAAATCTTTTAAATCTTTAATCAATGTATTATCTGCTTTCGCCCAGTTCATCGTAAAATCAAAACTATTCTTATTTCTTTTTGTTGTATTTGCAAAATATCGACTATCCGTACCATTAGAAATTACAAATATCTGCAAATATTTATATAAAGAATTATCTGAGTTAAAACTCTCTTTACTATATCTATTTATCTGGTTAAAAGCCTCTCGAATAGCGACTCCCCTTTTCTTAAGTTCAACTTGGATAAGTGGCAAACCATTCACCAGAATCGTTACATCATAACGGTTAGCCTGCGTTCCTGTTTGCTCAAACTGAGAAATAACCTGTACTTTGTTCTTTACTATATCTTTTTCATCCTTCTTTACAAGATATATATTTTTGATATGACCATCATCAAATACAAAATCATAAATATAATCATCATGAATTTTGCGAGTTTTGTCTATATGATTATCACTTGCTTTATCTAAATATTCCTCACAAAATCTTGTCCACTCAGAATCAGTAAATTTAACATCGTTTAATATCTGCAATTGTACTCGCGCATTCTCAAACATTGCTTCAGGTGTTGTTAGGTCTGGTAAATATTCATACCCTTGATTTCTTAAATCCTGTATGAATTCATGCTCCAAATCAGCTTCTGTCTGATATGTACCAGTTTCACGCACACATGATGCATATTTTTCATATTTGTCTAATACAATAAAATTATTTGATTCTGCGATAGAATTATATTCATACATTATTCTGCCTCCTTCCAAAATTTTGCGTTATCTATTAAATGTTCGAGTAGTAGTTTCACCGTTTGTTTTTCCGCTTCTGTTGGCTCTTTTACTTCTTCATTTAATAATGTCCTATGACTATAAAAATTCATTACACGTTTCGCATACACTTCTTTATCGTCAGGTAATAAATCCGACCACTTCTCATATCCTAGAAAATTGGCTGCCTTTTCATATAGATTTCTCAGCAACGTAAAATGATACTTTTCAACCTTATTTTCTTCAATTGCTCGCTTAAGTATCCCTATCAGATGATGATGATAAGAAAAATTTTCATTAGAATCACCAAATTTTGTATCTAACTCATAACTTCCGTCCTCATTTTTCTCCAACATATATCCATTATTTTTAATTTTAAGTTCGTTATATAACACGTTATAAAAAAGCGGACTATGTGTTGTAATAATAAATTTTAAATCTGATTCACTTTTACGAATTACATCCGAAAGATTCACAGCCATCTGAATCAAATGATTATCATCCAGCGAAGTCACTGGATCATCAATGAATATGTATTCCAGTTGATTCAACTTGTCTGTCTCCCTATCGCTTTCCTCAGGCACATTTAATACTGATACAACCTGTTCTAACAAACTATAAAAAATGCTCCAGACAAAGTTGCTTTCTTCACCTTTAGATATTTTAATATTTTCTATGTCCTCATCATTTCCCTTTTTTAGTGAAAACGTAACCTCTGAAAAATCTTCATTAAATTTCGGTGTTAATGCATGATTATTAATGTACTCTTGAAAATTACTAATCACATTCAATTCCTGTCCCTGTTCAACAAAGACCCACTCTGTAAACGCATTTGGATGAATTTTCAATTTTAAATTAGTATCATTATCCAAATCATTATCCCAATAAAATAAATCTTCGGTAAAGGCATTGTAATATAGTATCTTTTTGCTCGCCAATCCGTTTTCTTCTTCTAATTCATTTTTAGGTGCAATCAATTCTTTAAATGCCCTCGAAAGTCGTGTTTTACCAGTACCATTAAAAGCATATATTAGCTGTACTTTTTTATTGCACTCCTTCAGTTGTATTGCAATCTCATCTAAACTTTTCCCCATAGTATACCTCTAGTTCTTCATTTAAAATGATAATAGTTTATCTCTATAATATTCGTATTGCTTTTGTCTCTGCTCAATTTCGGCAGGCAGCCCGTCTACAATATCATTACAAAGTATATCAAAACGATTGAGAATATCTACAATTCTATTTTGTTCAGCTATTGATGGTAATGGAATAATAACATCATTAAGTTTATCCGGTGTCACCTCGATTACCTTTGTTCCATGTGCATATTTTTGCTTTTGGCTAAAAAACATACTTGTGTGAAAATAATATGATAAATACTTTGCATTCTGATTATGATGTAAAATAGCTGTATGCCCACTCACTGCAATCTTATTTTTTCCCGTCCAAGCTACACATTTGCACACATCTTCAATATTTTCGCTTGTAACTGCCATTATAATATCATTGGGTTCTGCAAATTTTGATTTATCTGCGGCAGTTTGGGTAATCATTGTAATTGTCTTACTAGCACTCGTTCCATAATAAGTATATATTTGCCCATAATGAATGCATGGAACTCCCTCTTCACAAAAATCTTTTTTCTGAAAGTTTCCTCCTCTTGTAATCGTAGCAATATCACTTAATTTAACAACCGCATAACCAAACACGTACTGTAAAAGTTTAATCAAGCTCTGTCTGTCTGTCTGTCTGTCTGTCTGTCTGTCTGTCTGTCTGTCTGTCAAGATTGTGTTACCTGTTTCGGCAAATGTCAACAACTGATCTCGATAAAATTCATATTGTTTATTTCGTAATTCTATTTCCGCAGGTAATCCAATATTAAGATTCGAGCAAATTGATTCAAAATTGTCTAGCACATTTGCAAAACGTTCCTGTACCTCTAATGGTGGAAGCGGAATCTCTATGTTTTCTATTGATGGGACATTAGAGTGAACCACTTTGCTTTTTATTTTTCCTTTACTTTTTTGCAATCTCGCGTTATATGTCGAAAGAACATAAGAAAGATACTTAGGATTTTGTTTATGTTTCATAACAACAATATCACCACCAGCCAAACACTTTTCATGTCCTATATAAGCAATAGACTTTGCAATATCTTCAACACTTTCACCGGTAATAGCAAATAAAATATCTCCATGTTCAAAATACTTTGGCGATGAAACATATTCTAATTTTGTATGAGATATACACTTTTCAAACCACGTATTATAAGTAGTGTATATTTCTCCATATCTAACACAAGGAATCCCCTCAGATGTCACTTGGTCACGTTTAATTCCTGAACCACGATACATCTCGGTCGCAATATCTTTTAATTTGACAATTGGAATTTGCGTATCTACTGATAACATTGTATCCCGATAATATTCATACTGCTTTTTTCTGGCTGTAAGCTCGGCTGTAAGCTCGGCTGTAAGCTCGGCTGTAAGCTCGGTGAAATTGTCTAGAATGCGGACAATTTCACGTTGTATTGGCAATGGTGGAACAGGTATTTGAATATTTCCCATTACATTACTCATAAGCTTAGGATTCCCCATGCCACGTCTTACATATTTAGGTGCTTCTACTTTCAATACATGATAGAGATACTTTATCATACAATCTGAATTTATAACTTGAAGCAATCCACAGACATTTGTTACATTGAATTTTCCTTCTCTATAAAAGACCGTTCCGGCATTTGCCCCATCAGTCGTCCACGTTAGATATTCACCATCATAAGCATAAGTATTGATTTTTCCCAATTCACCATTATTTTCGGTTTGCGACGAATACACTGGATAATCTCCCACATTATTACTAATATCCTCTTTCGATATTACAATTCCTCTGCTTATACAACAAAGTTCTGATATCTTTTTTGATTGAACTCCATCTGGACACATCTCAGCAATCAGTTCATCTAATTTACTCATTTCCACCTTCACCTCCCTGCAACATTTTCTTTACTTCTTTATCAAAATCCGAAACAATTTTCTGTGTTTTATTAAATTCAACATATTCTGAAACAGCTTTTCTATCTGCTGTCTTCTTTGAGATTCTACCTTTGCCTTCCAGAACATCATATTTTCTAAATGCTAAAAATTCATTAATACTGGCTGCAAATTCCGTCATAGTAAATGTGTTTTCTCTCTCTATCAAATCTTCTATGTAATCAAAATATCCCGTGACAGCTCGTTCCAACTGACGAATCTGTTTCTCATCAAGATAATTCTTTGCAATCGTAACATCTGATTTTAAGATTCTTCCATCAGGAGAATTTTTCCATGTAGTTAATCCCATATGTTCTTTGGTATGGTCTGCTTTTGTGTCAATGATTTCTGCAGCAGTTTGTCCGGTAATTGCGTAATGAAACTTGTTTTGAACCATTGCATAAAAATCATGTGTTGTTTGAGAATCTTTGTCATAGTCAATACTGCACTCTGCAAATATGTCTGTTATCTGCTGCCATATTCTTCGTTCGCTTGCTCGGATAGAACGTACTCGTTCCAACAGTTCTTTAAAATAATCTTTACCAAACGCTGTTTTTCCCTGCTTCAAGCGTTCATCATCCATCGCAAAACCTTTTATCATATATTCCTTCAGAATCCCTGTTGCCCATATTCTAAAGTTTGTTGCTTTTCTTGAATTAACACGATATCCAACTGAAATAATTGCATCAAGGTTGTAGAACTCCATATTTCTTTTTATATCCCTTGAGCCTTCTTGTTGAACTATTTCCATTTTGGAAACAGTTGAAATTTCATTTAATTCACCCTCTGCATAAATATTTGCAAGATGCTTACTTATTGCTGGAACACCAACACCGAACAATTCAGCCATAGCTTTTTGTGTCAGCCAAATTGTTTCATCTTTTATTACGGCATTAACGGAAACATTTTCTTCAGGAGTATTATAAATCAAAAATTGTAATTCTTTATCCATAGTTACCCCTCTATTTCCGCAATAATTGCATCTATTTCAGAACGTAGTCTATCTATATTCTTCACTGTTTTCTTTATTTCTGCATTTAAAACATCAATATCAATAACCTCTCTTGTATCTTTCTTTTCCACATAAGAGCTTACAGATAAATCATAATTGCCTTCAGCTATTTTTTCATTATCAACATTTTGGGAAACATATTCTTTTTCTTCCTTACTATCAAATAGCTGCATGATGGCATCAATATGTTCCTGTGACAATACATTATTATTTGTCTCTTTTTTATAAAATTCTTCTCCACTTGCATCTATAAACTGAATTTTCGTGTCTGTTTTATGTTTTGAAAGCACCAGTATATTTACCGCTATGGATGTACCATAAAATAAATTTGGTGCAAGTGAAATAACTGTTTCAACAAAATTATTGTCAACTAAATACTTTCTAATCTTCTGTTCTGCTCCTCCTCGATAAAATATACCAGGAAAACACACAATAGCTGCCCGCCCTCTACCAGAAAGATAGCTAAGGCAATGCAGAACAAATGCAAAATCTGCCTTAGATTTCGGAGCAAGCACTCCTGCAGGTGCAAAGCGATCATCGTTAATCAGTGTTGGATCATCACTACCAATCCAGTTTATAGAATAAGGTGGATTAGACACAATTGCATCAAAAGGTTTTTCATCTCCAAATTGTGGGGCAGTAAGGGTATTTCCCAATGCAATATTAAACTTATCATAATTGACATTGTGCAAAAACATATTCATACGAGCAAGATTATATGTTGTATGGTTTATCTCCTGGCCAAAAAAGCCTTCCTGAATCACATGGTTATCAAATTGTTTCTTTGCTTGCAATAATAACGAACCAGAACCTGCTGCTGGATCATAAATCTTGTTAATTGTAGTTAGACCATGTGTCGCTAGTTTTGCTATCAATTTTGATACGCTTTGAGGCGTAAAAAATTCTCCGCCTGACTTACCAGCATTTGCAGCATAATTTGAAATCAAATATTCATATGCATCTCCAAATAAATCTATCTGATTATCCTCAAAGTTTCCAAAATCAAGTCCTTCAATGCCTTTAATAACCGCTGCCAAACGTGCATTTTTATCTTTTACTGTATTTCCCAATCGGTTGCTCGTAGTATCAAAATCAGCAAATAACCCTTTAATATCTTTTTCTGAAGGATAACCACTTGCCGAATTTTCAATAGCATCAAATATCGCTTTCAAATCTGTATTCAAACTTTCATTTGTATTTGCATTTTTAGCGATATTAGAAAATAATTGGCTGGGATAAATAAAATACCCCTTCGTTTTAATTGCATCGTCTATAATTTCTTTTGTAATGATTTTATCATCTAACTCTGCATAGTTTACACTTTCATCTCCACCTTCAATATAATTTGAAAAATTTTCACTGATAAAACGATAAAAAAGTGTTCCTAGTACATATTGCTTGAAATCCCATCCGTCTACAGAACCACGAACTTCATTTGCTATTTTCCATATTTGAGATTGTAATTCTGATCTTTGTGCCGCACTTGACATACCGATACCTCCAATGTTATATTAACCTCTATATAAGAGTCTTTATTCAAAAAAATCTGTAACCATTCAAATCCGAACAGTTACAGGATATTATACCACATTATAGCCAAAATCGAAAGTAAAGATCAATGTCCAAAAACATAACTTTTTCGTTACTTCTCCGTTGTTATCATCTCATTTTATCTTTGTGTAACTTTCTTACCAACACCTCTGTTTCCTCAATCCTCCTCTCCAACTGTTCCAGCGTTCCCACTCGGTTCTCCGCTTTTATCTCCTCCTGCACGCTCTCCACACTATACTGCTCTTTCGTCACAAGATTCTGATATGCCACCAGCCTATAATTATATCCCTCATTCCGATAATCTGAGAACACTGGTGCCACTTCTCCCTTACTCGTCTGCCACCTCATCAATCTTGGAAACCAACAGATTCCATCCACTATCAACTCCTTGAACGAATTAAGCAACTCTCCTAATGCAGTTAGGAGACCTCGGAAGCTATTGCCTGCTTGAATTTCCCTCTTTCCCTCTACGGCATTGGCATATTCCTCTATCAAGGGAGATAATGGCATATAGGAAGCAATATACTGTTTCAGGTTAGATAGACTTTCCTTAAACTTCTCAAGCTTTGAAGCTTCTTCCTCATACTCATATAATTGCGATTTCATAATGGTAATCTGATAATCTAATTCCTCTGCTTGTGCCTCCTTGCTGCTAATATCTTTATTTATTTCATCCAGCTTCTCTTTTTGTGTTTTACTCACTTCCTTATATGCCAGTTTCTTTGCAAATAAATCTAGATCTGAATCCTTGACCTGCTCCTGCAATTCTTCCAAACGCTCAGTTTCTTTGACAACTTTATATTCCATAACCGACAAATCATGATTCCGTCCCAGCTTTTTCTCAGCAAGTTCTTCCTTCACATTGAACTTGAAACACGAACCTGCTTCTTCCCTTAGTTTATCCTGTAATATTACAGATAAACTTTCCGGAGTGAATACATTACGCTTGGACACCTTCTTTGCCAGTCCTTTTTTAGCACCTTCCCATACCGGAACTCCTACCACATGCATATGAGGACTTGCCTCGTCAAAGTGTATCACTGCATTTGCCACTTTGAAATTCGGAAGAAATCTTTCCATTGTGGATAACAGATAAGCATACACATTGTACATCTTTTCCTTTTTATCCGTATGTTCTTCCCAGAACTCCTTATCCCCACATTGAAAGATAATTTCAACTGCCATATCCTGATTCAGATTGGCTACATGTTCAAAGTAATCCTCTATCCGTCTGTCAGCCCGCTTTTGCTTTTGATTATATTGTTGTACCGCTTCGTCAAATTCCTGATGATAGACATTTTTCACATCCTGATACAAATCTTCCGTTCCCCTCAAAAGCAAAATATTGTCGGAACTGTATTCCGGCGATTTATACTTTCGCAAATTGTGTTTTGCTACTCCAAGCAATTTACTCTTACTTGTTATGGCACTCTTTCCATTGCTAATGTGTGCCGAGTAAGAAACATTACCCATAGGCACCTCTCCTTCCTTCTTAAATCAGATTTCCCACTCGCTTATCATCTTGGCTTTGCCATAGATGATAACCCCCTAGCACTTTTGTCAAATCCAATGTTCCATTGTCTCTGCCAAAAATGCGGGGCTCTCCGAGGGGTTTATCTTGCTACCGCAAGAGTTTAATAATCCGTACTTTTAATAACAGCAGATTCTAAATTCTTCTACAATTTAGAATCCGCTTTCTCTACTTTACAAATTCTTAAACTCTTTTCTCAGGCATAATCCATGTCCAGAAAGCTGTTCCATCTTCCTGCTTTCCTTTACCCGAGACAATCCCTAATTTCTTCTTAGCAGATAATAAAGTATTTCTCTTAATTCCCCTATGAGATGCTTCCTCGATAATGTCATTTGATGCAATCTCACTAGCACTTCCAAAAAACTCCTTTATAAATTCCACTGCTACATCCAACTTTTTCTTACCTCTGCCTTCATTTCCCATCAATAATTCATCAATGGTAATGTCATAAGGTCCGATACAAGTCATCCCTCTATCTTCTGTCATCTCAAATCCAATGGCATCTCCTGCCGGTGCTAAAGAGGATTTATCCTGTGCCATAATGCGAATATTCGGTTTATCCCGAAGTCTTGCAACTAAGAGAACACTTCTCGCTGTTGCTTGAATATCAATAGAACCAAGTCCCCTATAAGTTGATTTGCTTCCAGATGCTTTATTCATGTGACCAATCAAAATCACTGCACATTGATACTTTTCTGCAATCATTCCAAGCTTCTTTAATACCGGACGAATCTCATTTGCCCGATGCATATCTACTGTTGCTCCAATATATGCCTGAATCGGATCTAGAATAATCAGTTTTGCATTTGTCTCTACAATTGCCTGCTCTAACCTTTCATCCGTCATGCTAAGTTCTTTTTCTGTTTCATCAATTACTCGAATCATAGAACAATCTGCTCCATTTTGTTCCAGTCTCGGCTTAATCGTATCGTCAATTCCATCTTCTGCGGTCTGGTAAATAATATGAATTGGTTCATAAGGTCTATCATCATCACAGGGAAGTGGTAGACCTTTACTCAACATTGCTGCTAATTTTAGTACTAATGTTGTTTTCCCCTCTCCTGGATCTCCCTCAATAACTGTAATCTTTCCATATGGAATATAGGGATACCATAACCAGCTCACCTCTTTTGAAACAACTTCTTCCATGTGAATTAGCTTCAATTCTACTTTCTGTTCTTCGTTCATTGCTTTTTCCTCCTAAATTTTGTGTTGTCGGTATTAGGAGCCAATGGTATAATCATCTTGTTACATATGATAACGAGTGGCTCCGCTACTCTTATCCAAGTCCGAAGCTCTGCAAAGCCTCGGACTTTTCTTTTTTATCATCTGAATGTCTATTAGCACATCTTCATCACCACCTTTTCTTTTTATCTGTCATACTGCTTGTGATTCATTTCTGAAATATCCAGTCTCTTCCCAAACTCTTTTATCTGAACAGTAATAACTATATTCCGACGAATCAGCAATCTTTATTGCTGTCCCAAATTTGAGAATTCCTTGTTGAAGTCCAACCCTTACATACTGTGCATCCTTCCCAATTGCTGCTGCAATTTCCTTTATTGGTACATTCCGTCCTGTAAAAGCTGGTAAATCAACCTTATAGATTACTTCCGGCATCTCTACCACCTCCCTTGTTATAGAGCATTATTTGCTCTGTTGTGTTTTGTATTATACAGACCTTTTATTGCTCTGTCAATAGTTTATAATTTGATGTTGACTATTTAATTTTAATATGTTACTTTAACTTATACAGGAGGTTGATATCATGAATACAGGTAAAAAAATTAAATTAATCCGAACTTTTCGTGGATTAACACAGAAAGAGCTTGGAGAAGCGTGTGGCATACACGAGGTAGCCATTCGCAAGTATGAATTAGGGAAGAATATTCCAAAACCAGAACAACTACGTAAAATTGCAGAAGCTTTGAATGTTAATGTAAATGCACTAGTGGAATTTGATATTGAAGCTGATGGAGACGTATTACCATTACTCTTTGCAATTGATGAAGTATTTGATATTTCATTAAAAGAAGTCGATGGAGAACCTGGTATGTTTTTTAATAACAAAAGTCTCATTCAATTTTTAAAAGACTGGCAGGCTATGAAAGAGTTACTCGCATCCGGAAGCCAGACCGCAGACAATTATGAGATATGGAAAACCATACGTCCAAGTGTTACAAAAGTAGTCCATGAGGATTAAGTATTTATCTGTTCGCTTATCAGCTTGCTGAATTTAAAGCGAAAGGAATGGTGCTTATGAAGTTACCCAACGGATACGGAAGCGTTGTAAAACTTTCCGGAAAAAGAAGAAAGCCTTATCAGGTCAGAAAGACAACAGGCTGGCACTACGATAAGGAAAAGGACAGACAAGTTCAGGATATGATTACAGTTGGATACGCTGCTACAAGAGCTGAAGGCTTACAGATGCTTGCAGAGTACAACAATAATCCATTCGATACCAAAGCTGCCAAGATGACCTTCTCTGATGTATATGAAGAATGGTCCAAGCGTAAGTATCCTACTGTATCCGAATCCAATGTCAAAGGATATACCGCATCCTATAAAGCCTGCGGTACCCTCTACAACAAAGTTTTTAAGGATATTCGATTAGTGGATTTGCAAAATGTCATTGATACCTGTGGTAAGAATTATCCTACTCTCAGGAAAATCAAAGTGCTTTTCAATCAGCTTTACGATTACGCCTTGAAAAACGATATTTGCAACAAAGATTATTCCAGTTTTGTGGATGTAGCACAGTACAAAGACCGCAACCCGAATAAGTATGACAGAAACAAATTTGAAAAGGATGAAATTGAGAGAATCTGGGAACAGAAAGATGATAAGTATTATCAGATTGTTCTGATGCTTCTCTACAACGGAGTCAGAATTTCAGAATTGCTTGATTTGAAAAAGGAACATGTTCACCTCGATGAACAGTACTTTGATGTAATCAGCAGTAAAACAGAAAACGGCATCCGAAAAGTGCCGATTGCCGACAAGGTTCTTCCCTTCTACAAAAGTTGGTACGAATCCACCCCCGACTGTGCATACTTGCTGCATACGGAAGACGGTAAGCATTTTACCTACAGAAACTACTATGACAGCTACTTTCATCCATTAATGGAGCAGTTAAAGATTAACCGCACACCGCACTGTTGCAGACACACATGCGTGTCCATGTTGGCAGAAGCTGGCGTAGATCAGACGATTATTAAGAAGATCGTGGGGCACTCCGGAGCTATGACACTTACAGAAAAGGTATATACCCACTTTGATATTAAGGAGTTAGTAGATGCGATTAATCGAATTTAGCAATCAATCGGTGTCATTCGCAGATTGCAAAGCAATCTTGCTCATGTTGCGCTGGCGCGCTATATCATCCAGCAAATATATTTCGATTGATGCAAGCATCATCTCAATATATTCACTGTCTGCTGTACCGCTTGTAGTAACGCGCAAAAAGGACATTCCCAGATTGCTCTGAAAATGTCCTATACATATCATTGATATATTTGTTGCATACTTGTTGCATATGTGTTGCATTCCATTGAAATTCCAGCACATCTGACAACTTCCCACAACCTCTGTAACCCTTGTAAAATGGGCTTTTCTTGATTTCTCTGTATGAGAAAGATTATCTCTTTGAGAACTGTGGAGCACGACGAGCTGCCTTTAAACCGTACTTCTTTCTTTCCTTCATTCTTGGATCTCTTGTTAAGAAACCAGCCTTCTTAAGTGATGGA
>ERZ791724.881-NODE-881-length-20220-cov-2.581850_pt1 | contig 20220 bp, 7 predicted proteins | sample MGYA00510044_ERZ791724 | MGnify/ENA primary metagenome ERZ791724 (study PRJEB30046, sample SAMN00715140) | human gut metagenome | study: EMG produced TPA metagenomics assembly of the A metagenome-wide association study of gut microbiota in type 2... | reverse complement strand
GGTATAGACATCTACCAAGGGATCTTTATCCACGGTCACATCTTCGATGCCGGTAGGATCTTCGTAATCATCGGAATTAGTCAGATAGACTTTCTCTATGACAACGGGCTTTCCTCCCAACGACCAAAAACCTACAATATAGATATGGCTCGGATCAAGTTTCACTTTGGGATTACCCTTATACATATTATTCAAATCAACAACCACTTGCTTGCTGCTCTTGATTTCATATTCGGCAGCTCCCGACCAATAGTTATTCTCATCAAACAAACGGAATGAAGCACCGTTGTCCGAGTTATCATTGCCCATTTTTGCCACAACGTATTTATATTCCGACAAATCAATGCCGTTGTCGTACCACCAGCCGCCGAAACCATACTGTCCAGTCACTAATGTATGCGTATTCTCATCAAAAGAGCCGGTCGCATAAATATTGGGATTAAACAATTCTGCAGTTAATGGAAAAGTGGAAGAAGTGACATGAATCGTCAAAGACTGACGGTCGCCCAATGGACCTTTGTAGCTGATAACTATAGCACTTTCTCCATCCTGCAAAGCCATTATACGCCCATTAGTTACACGCACGACATCCGGATTTTGATTTTCATAATCGGCCGCCATAGTGATATCTTCCGTATGGCCATCGGCATATATTCCTTTCACTGTAATTGTAGAAGAACTTCCGGTAAGCAAAGTTAGCTCTTCATCTCCATCGATGGTCAATTCGGTTAAGGTTAGTGATTCTTCACTATAACCCTCAAAAGAATCGTCAAAATAGAACTCTTCATCAAACTCCGGTTCGGTAGAGAACCAGTCTACATCTACATAGCCACCCGTCTGGACAGTTGCATAATTAAAGATAGCGAACTTATTGCCTGTGAATACCGTCAGATCATACTTCATGTTCAGGTCATCTCCTAATTTTGTATAGGTCTTGTTGTCCAGGCTATAATAGAAGCTTGCCTTACTCGTGCTGTAATTGGCAATAGCTCGCAGATAGATTACCGGTTCAGTGACTATCTCTCCTATCTGCTCCGACTTTGCAGCCGACGATACTACAGGGGCAGTGGTATAGATCAACCGCTTCTGCCCGTCTATGACTTTAATGCCGATAAAAGCATAAGGGTCCTGAAATACTGCCAATCCTGCCACATCGCCTTCTTGCATTTTTCCTATCTCCATTCTGACCGTACCATAGGAATGCTCCAAATCCTGTGGATATCCCAGAATTCTTTGGGTCAATGTGTTCTTGGCTTTATGCAGGCTGTCAGTAATATTTGCCGTATACAATCGCAAATAGCCGGCATGTTCAGTCAACGACCACTTTGATCTGTCTGCATTATGATTCCATCCCCATTGCAGTCCTAATTTATAATGCCTGAAATTATCATTTGTAGGCAATGACTTTATGGGGTATTCCCTACCAACATCGGGCTTGCGATAGGTAGTGACTCCTTTTCCGTTCTCACCGATTTCAGGCCAACCATCCACCCATTTTACGGGTTGCAGGTTAGGAAACCGTCCATAAGCACCTTTATCGTAGAAAAGCATAGTCCACCACTCTCCAGTCTGCGTTTCTACCAAAGCTCCCTGATGAATGTTGTCATCGTCTATCAGCTTCTTCTCCTCATAAGGTCCGTAGATGTCTTTGGAACGGAAAACAGTTTGGAAAGCAGGCCATCCTCCATACGTAGAGTAGATGTAATAATATTCACCTATCTTATACAAACGACTCCCTTCAAGCCCTTCGCGGAAAGACCATTTAACCACATCCTTATCGCTACCGGGAATTTTATTGAAATCTGCATCCAATTCGGCTATGCGAAGCTGATTGATACCGTAAACTACGTATATTTTATCATTATCAAAAAGTAATCCGCAATCATAAAAACCGTCATTCAACTTCTTCTTTTCCCATTCACCTTCAATATCAGTAGTGGTCAATAGGTATCCACCTTCATCCAGTGTAGTAAACAGGAGATAGAACTTGCCGTCATGATATTGAAGCGCTGTTGCCCACTGTCCGCGACTGTAACGATTCTGACCATTTTCAAGATTATAACCATCAGATGCCTCTATCCGCTCCAACGGATTGCAGCAATACTCCCAGTTCACCAAATCATAAGATTTCAGAATGGTAGCTCCGGGAAAAATGAACATAGTAGTGGATACCATGTAGTACACATCACCTACACGGATTACATCAGGATCAGGGAAATCACCGAAGATGACGGGATTGGTATATGTTCCATCCCCATTATCACTATGAGACTGATAAATGAAATCGGGACGCGGATAATTCTCCTTTGCATATTCCTGATACCAGTGGTAAGTGGGCCACGGGCAAGCTTCCGGATCAGTCAGGAAAGTGTATGCCTCTCCTTCGGCAGGTGGAGTATCTTTAAACTTTGCCAGCAAATCGGCACCTGTAAAAATAAGCCAGCTCACATTACCCGAATTATCTACAATATGTTTCATATTCGCTCCAAAACCAGGACCGCCAAATGTACCGGTATGGGCTTTCCCCCATGAAGCATTATATTTTGACGGCGCCCAATCCATTTCTGTTATCATGATAGGTGCGAATGCCGCTACCGGAGCTACAGAATCATCCCATCCCTGCTGGAAAGGTTCATATCCTCCTGTACTGGAACCACCGTCTCCATTTTCCCCGTCACTTCCCATCCAGCCCGGGTAAAGGTGAACAGCATAGCCAATATTTTCTCCCTCAATCGGATTAACAGCAAATCCTTTATACAACCCCTGATAACCCAAACCGGGTATCCAGAGAATATTATCACAGCCCTGTGCACGCATCGCATCTACCACCGACTGGAAATACTCTTTCAGTTTATCGAAGTGTCCCTGCGAACCGGCTCCATAAGTACCATCAGGACCAAGTATATTAATCGGCTCGTTGGCCAGTTCAAACATAATATTGGGATGATTCTTTAATTTCGGATGCTGGGCTACATGTGTCCACACTTTAATGAGATACTGATTATACTCATCTCCTACAGCTATCTTTTCCGGACAGACTCCGGGAGGACGCATCACCACATAAAGTCCTTTTGAGACGGCATATTCCGCCATCGGAATAAAGACCCTATCAAGATAGGTTTTAAACCGGTTGAAATCGAATGCTGAAATGTCATTCTCTCCTTCTACATGAATTCCCGGAGAATTTGACCAATACGGGTCCATGTGTAATCGAAGAAAATTCATTTTCCAACCGGCATCCATAATGTCGTCAATCAGTCCTTGATTGTATTTCAAGCATTTTGCCACGTCATAATTGTCCCACTTCTGTCCCATCTCATTGAACCACGGACTATAGGTTTGTGCAAACCCATGTAAATTAACCTTATTCCCATGCGGGTCTACCAAATAACGGCCTTCGACATGTAATCTGGGCATTGGCATATCTTCCCATGCCCAAAGCGTGGAAGAAGACATCAAACAGCATAAAGCTATAAGAAATTCGTAAAATACATTTGTAATGTTTTTCATAAGCTATATATTTAAATTACTTCAACAAAAAATTAATAAGAATCACTATGCCGCGATATTACTTTTTCACCTGAATAAATGAGATTGCCGGATGTACAAACACCTTCTATCACTATCCCATAATCGGCAGCAGAATCAGCCGTATAGAAGCTGACGTGAGCAGTTCCCGATTCATCAACCTGTACGTTCGGATTCCAGTATATCGTTGAACGCAAGTCAGGAGTGATGGATTCTTTCTTCGCTTTGGTGTCATATGCCGGTGAGTAAAACTCTACAGTCTGCTGGTAGCCGACACTCGCAATAGTCTGTATGTTGCTGTTCATCTTATTTTTCTGCACAAACCCATTCTTCGTAGTGACTACTATGGCACCATTTCCCGCAGCCGACCCGTAAAGAGGACCGACAGAAGTGGCAGGAGAGTAAAAAACATCTTTGATATCATCCACGTCCAACAGGTCAAAATCGAAATTCTCTTCGGGAACATTGTCCAGTAACACCATGACCGGAGCAAATCGATAACGCACCTCATTATTTGTGACAGTGATGCCCGGCAAACGTCGCAAAAGGTCGTATGTAGAAATAAAATGTCCTTTTTTTACATCCTCTTCCGTCAGCACCTTCGAAGTCCCCACCGAATAAAAGGGAGATTCCGTTTTTACAGCTCTCTCTCTTCTGGCTGTCACTATCACTTCCGCCAGATTATAGACTCTCATTCCATTTTCTATAGTATATTTTTGGTCCATCTTTGCCATATAGTTTTCTTCTATATGTGGTTTTTCAATGCGGGGAATAAATCCGATTTTAGGGGCAGGAAATGATTTATAGGGGTCCAGTTCAATAAAGACTTTTGAAGAACCTTTCTTGCTAAGAGCCTGAACTATATACTGAGTACCGCTGGGATATTCCAGCCTGTCGAATACAAACCGCCCATTCCGGTCAGGCTTCGCCAGTTCTGTCCCGATGAGCGAATCTTTAAGGGCGAGCAAAGAGATATTTCCCTCTTTCAATGCAGAAAACAAGCCTTCTACTTTACCGGAAACTTCGTCGCCCAATTCCAAATTGTAGGGTAATGTGCCGGTTACATTGCCTTTCAATACCTCCGGAATGTTATATTTCCGCCAGCCTTGTGTCATCATCAGCAAATCCAGGGCATAGGAAGAACTGCGGTTGTCCTGCAGGTAACTCAACGGTGACTCAATGTGTCCTTTAAGATCGGAAGTGAGCAATAAAGTGGAAACAATGTTGGAAACGGTATCCGGCTTCACGTCTGTTCTGTCAACAACTGCAAGTGCGAAGTTGCCTGACATGGGGTTTCCGTTTATATCTTTAATCTGTATATCCATATCTACCCTCTCTCTTGCCAAGTAGTTTTCGCGGTCGAGCCGGACTTCAGTCTGCGCCAGCGCGCTTTTTTGCAGAGAAAACACTAAACGTTCGCTCAGAATGTTTCTCCCTTCATCAACCAGCAGAAAATGAACGATACCTGCCGGGAAGAAGTTTTTTTCGAAGTCAACATAACTTTGTTTGTTGTCCCAAGGCTGTGCATACAGAACGATGCCACGCAAATGTGCCACCAGCGTCAGCGAAGTCCCCAATGGGATATCGGGTGATTTGGAAAGACTTACCCGCAAATAATCTTTAGACCAAAGTGTATTCAGGGAGATAGCATCCGGAGAAGGCTCGGGCAAATCAAAACGCTGGGAAACGCCTGTTCCGTCACTACAAACGGCATGATACTTTTTTCCGGGAACGTAATACATCCGAAAACTCCCCATACCCAAATGCTGGCTCTTGAAATCGGCACATACCTGACCTTCTTCGTCAAGTACCTGACCTTCTATCTCTGTAGACAAACCATCTGCATCAATAGCCTTAAATGCCATTTTGATTGTGGTGGACTGAGCTGCATGACCTCCTTCGGGAAAGAAAGCTACATCAAAGTTTTTACCCAATTCGGGGATTCTGAAATAGCGGTTGGAGATTTTGCCGTCATACACTGTTTGCAATAAAAATGTACGCGAAGCGGGAATTTCTTTCTTTTTGAAAGTGTAATGGATATTTTCTCCTTCCAATGATAAGACTTTTCCTTGTTTGTCCCTGTCTCCATCAGGAAATAGAATAGCTTGTGTGGGAGTGACGGGTCGGTTGTCCGGTTTACTGAGAAAATGTATTTCCGCATGAATGTCATTGTTCTCAACAGAATAATTGATTTCCGGAGATATCGCTTCGGATACGGGATCGGATATATAAATCAGTTTATGGGGAAAGTACTCTTCACCTATATTCTGCATGAACCAAGTATAGGCCCTGAGAGAATAGTTACCTTCCGGCAGGTCTTCACCCAATGGAATATGTCCGTAAAAACACCCCAAAGAGTCCGGTCTTATTTTCACTCTCTCCACCAGGTTGCCCAACGGATTCACCAACTCCACATATACATATCGGCTGGCATTAGCTTGTTTTAGCATAAGGGCATCTACTAAGTGCGCCCTGAACCAAAGGGTTTCACCGGACATGTAGATGCCACGATCAGTCTGAAGATAAATTTTTTCCTGGGGGAAATGTGACAACTCTTCTCTGAACAGGTTTTCAATGGTATCTGTCGGTACAGACTGGGGAGCGGTACCATCTGCCCAAAGGCTGGGAGACAGCATCAGGCAGCACAACCATACCATGTATTTGACAGAACTGTTCGCAATGTTCTTCATTATTTTTTCTTTTTAATTATTAATTCACCACAGAATACACAGATTAACACGAATACTTTCTCATTATCAGCATTGTAGAGTAACAGATTGCTTTCTTCCCTGTTTTCCAATGGAAAACAGGGAAGAAAGCAATGGAAAGATTTCACAGGTACTTATTAGTAAGTAGGCATTGGAGAATCTGGATAATAAACTACTCCATCCAAAACTTGACTCATTTTTACAGAACGGACTATTTGGCTCAAAGGCTCTAAATTAGTTGTTTTATACACACAATAGTTTGTACATGCTGGTAATGATGAACCATTACCAGGAGACAATTTGGGACACCCTCCATCGTAAAGACGAATATCTAAAGTGAAAGTCGCATCCGGACGATCCCAAAATCTATCTAATTGTGGATGGCTAATTTTTATTACCTCGGACATAGATGAAGTAAGAACCGGGAGATCAACCCAATTCGTAATATCTTCAACATCATATACAGGGTTAGAGGTATAAGGGTAATAAGGAAGGGATTCATAATGATCGAAGCTCTGAACATGCAAGATATATAACAATAACCCTCTTTTAGGAAACTCTCCTCTCGAAAAATAGAAATTATGCTCCAAGTCTACGCCTATACTTAATACTGGATATCGTGGGTTATATCCATGGCTACAATTTGGTGGAGCAGCAGGATCATTCATAATACCGAGTGAAATAGTTATTGGTTGACCAACATATCCATTAGAAGAACGACCTCTTACTGTCGCTACCACAGGTCCACTGTACGATGCAATAGAGGACAAAAAAAACTTCTCACTTCCAGAGTCGTCACTACTTGAAAATGAACCCAATGACATACCAGACCCAGTAGATACTCCTACTTCGATGCCAACATATTTACCAAATGGCTCATTCCAAGAAATAGAAACAACATTCCCTGACAATGACAAATCAAGAGAGCCTGATGGCCCCCTTGTCGTTGCAGACGAAGGGTCATTTTTTTCTTCTGTGATCGGATCATCTTCTCCTTTACATCCGATACATAATAGCATCAGAAACAAACAATAAAATAAATGTTTCATAATGGTTCAGCTTTAAAAATTTGACAATATTTACTTATAGAATGGTGTTTCTCACGAAGCACCATTCTTAAACTAATGATAATAAAAAAGTCACAATCTGTTTTTTACCTTAAAAACACCTTCCTAATAATCATATTTTCTATTTTCTTCCATCCAGTCGTTTATCTTACGCACTTCATCATCATTCTTACGCTCTTTGTATACAAATCCTCTGGTTTTCTTTTGTATCCCATCTTCTTCGAAAGTATACCACAAATCATATACTTCCATCTCCGGATAGTATTTACCACCGCCACTGATAAGTTTGAACTTATCCCAAGACTTCAAGGTTACTGAATTATCCGGATTAACAGTGATATTGAAACAAAAATCCGGTCTATAATCTGTTGACCCTTTTGACCACTCATTCTTTTGATGATACATACGTACAGTGTTACCATCAACTACAGCTTGCAACGTGCGAGGCGACTTATAGATAATGGAATCTTTCGGATTATCAGCAGGCTTAATCACACCGTCCATATAATAAAGCCCTGAATAGTCATTCATCAGATTCAGACGGATTAGCACCACTGTATCTTCTTTAGCCAATTCAAAACGAGATGTTCCACTAAGTTTAAACGCCATCATATAGAGCGAATCTATATGCAAAGTGGATGGGTCAATGTGAACAGGATACGTGCCATAGGTTTCACCCTTTTTCACAACCACATTTTCTTGCGGAAAACTATAGATACCATTTGTCAACGTACGATACTTTATATCATCCGAACCAAGTTCTTTCTGGTTATAACTTTCAATACCAGAAGGAAATTCTTCAACAGTAACAGTTATATCTTCCTTGGTAGGCAGCGAACCGCTGATGGCAACCGATGCATATATGGTATCTTTTTCATAACCTATATTCAGATCTCTATTTATAATCTTATCCTTTGCCCCAACCAGATAAACCGTTTCGGGCCATAAATTCTCTTCCATAGGTATTTTATTGTCGCAACCCGCCATACATGCCAACAGCAAGGTTATCGAAAAAAATGCTATTTTCTTCATATTATCAACTTTTATTGTTTTCATTTTAATTCCATCCTGGGTTCTGTACCAACTTACCGTTCTTTCTCAACACATTTCTGTCAAGCGGCCACAGATACATCTTGTTGGAAAACATACGTTTCATGGTTTTTTCTGTATTCCAGATTCTTTCTGTATAGAACTGTTCGCGTTGTGATTCGCGAGCACTTACATCCAATCCTCTGATGGGTTTGTTGTAAGCGTCATAGGCATCTTTCCAACGGCGCAAATCCCAATAACGATGACTTTCGAAAGCAAACTCAATCAACCTTTCATGCTTAATTAGTTCACGCATCCTGCTTTGGTCGGCTGCATCGGCAGTTGTGATTCCCGGTTGACCGGCACGATAACGAATCTGATTGAAATATTTCACCATTTGATCCACATCACGAGTAACCGTCACCTGCCCATCTTCGTCCGTATACGAACCTTCCATTTCGTTCATCGCTTCTACATACCCCAACAATACTTCGGCATAGCGGAATATCGGATAAGTCTTCGCTTTTACCACTCCATTCCAAAAGATACAATCATCCTGATGCACATATTTCCGGCAGGTATATCCAGTCCTGGTTCTGTTATCATTATTATTCATATCAGATGCACTACCTCCGTAATAATAGTCGGTAACATAGTTTCTGGTACCTGCTGACAAACCGTCACGGTGGGAAGTTGTAGGCCAGATACAAGCATTGAAACCAATAGCCGCATAAAAACGCGGCTCGCGACCATCATCACGATGAGCTCTGTTTCCGGAAAGAAGATAATCTGACGAGAATGTTTTATCTTGTCCCACTGCCTGCCATGATTTTTCCGCCTGAGTAGCTTCACTAAACGGTCTACCGTCAGCCATCCGGTATTCATCAATCATATCTAAAGTAACACTAAATGAAGATATTCCCCCCAATTTGGAAGGTGTCACAAGAATATAGTTTCCATTATTTTTTGAAAAATAGATGTATTCTTTAACCAACTCAGGCTGGTAAGTACCATCAAACAGCGTCTTGTATGACTTATAGGGGTCTATACCTCCGGCTCCATCAGGGAAGTCGGCATCAGATACCGTCTCGGGAAGAGGCAATGTGCCTGTACCCTTTTCATTCACTATTTTGGATACAGTATGAATGGCATACTTATTCATATCAATAATCCGCTTGAACGTGGCGGCAGCTTTTCCCCACTTAACCTTGTCTTCCGTCTGGGCAATGAAATTCCTGCCCTCTGAGTCTTTCCAATCGGAATAGTAACTGTTACCATTGAAAAGGGGGCTGGCAGCATAGAGCTGCATACGGGCTTTGAACGCCAAAGCAGCACCCTTGGTAGGTATATACTGCAATGCATCTATACGACTTGCAGGCAGCAATTTAGCTGCTTCTTCAAAGTCGGCACAGATTTTCTCTACACACTCATCGTAGGTGGAACGCTCGAATGAGACTGACGCTACATCTTCGTCCGTATCGAAAGGACGGTCGGGAAGTACAACCACAGGCCCGTACAATCTTACCAAATAGAAATAGAAGTAAGCCCGCAGAAAATAAGCCCTTCCCTTGAAATCACGCATTTCCATCTCGGTAAGCTCCTGGTTTTTGGATATATTCTCCAATACGATGTTGGCCTTACGGATTCCTTTATAGCAATCGCCCCACGGATTAAACCATGAGCTCGTTTCTTTCACTTCATCATAAAGTATAGCATTTCCATTCGTTACAAACGGAACGATTGCTTCATCTGAGCCCAATCCACTGGGCAATGTAGAAGACTGTCCCCAACCATTCATAAGTATTGATTCATCGGGAAGAAAAGCAGCCGCTCCATTGATATACTCTTCCGTTCTGGAGCGGGAAAGGAAAATGGAGTCCAGCGTGGTCTGATCGTACACATATTTGTCAATGTCCAAGTATTTTTCGCACGAACCGAACATAATGCTTGAGACCAAAATAACGGTTATTGCGGCTATTCTGCCGAGAAAACCGAATTCTCTTTTATAATTTCCAAATTTTATCATAATTGTCAGGTTATATTAGAATGAAAGATTAAGCTGTAAAGTATACACTCGCTGGACAGGATAGACTGTTCCATTATCTCCCGCTTGTGCGGGATCCAGCATCTTCTCTTTAGACCAAACTGCCAAATTGTCTCCAATCACACTAATTACTGCTTTCTGGAGACCAAACTTTTTCAGGAATTGGTTCTTGAGTGTATAAGAGACTTGCACATTCTTCAGACGCAAGTAACTACCATCAGACAACCAAAAAGAAGATGATTGACTATTATTACTGCTACCTCCATAATAAAGACGAGGGTACTTGGCGTTCGGATTCTCGGTGGCAGGGTCGCCTGAGATTTCACGTGAAATCCATCGGTTTGCCGGGTTGGCAAAATCTGTAATCACATTACCGACTGTACTACCCGAGAATGGCTGATACATATTTCCACCTTTAAAATAGGTCACGCGGCTTACTCCCTCGAACAGGACACTTACATTGAAGTTCTTCCAGTTAAACTCTGTGGCAAATCCATACTGTATCTGAGGCACATAAGAATACTTCAAAGGTACAATATCATCCCAATTGACAATGCCATCGCCATTGACATCCTTATACTTGATGTCACCCGGCAAGTAATTGCCAAAATCCTGACGAGGACTATTATCTATATCTGCCTGGTCTTTAAACAAGCCCAAAGCTATCAAGCCTCGGTTAGTTCCACTTTGATATCCTACGGCTGATTGGTAATCGTATTTCTTAAGGTCTTCCTCGAAATTGGTGATTTTGTTCATGGACTGTGTGTAGTTGGCACGTACAATCAGGTATTTGTCATTGTCACCCAAAGGCTGCGTATATGAGATATGTCCATCCATACCCCAGCTCTTCATTTCACCCACATTGGCCCAAGGCAATGACGGAAGTCCCATCTCTTCGGGTACACTCTGGCGTTGCTGATAAATACCGGAACGTATATCCTGGAAGAAATCGACTGTCATGTCAAAACGTTCGTGGAAGAAACGCATATCAATACCGATGTCAGCTTTCTTGGCCTTTTCCCAGCGCAGGTTGCTGGAACCCACTTGCGTTTCGGTCAAACCGGAACCGTTATTCCAACTGCCGGAACCTGTGTGACCAATCAAAGTAAGATAGGGAAAACGTACCGAGTCGTCCCTAGTGAGGCGGTCGTTACCTACTATACCATACGAAGCCCTGATTTTGAAATAATTGATAAAATTGTCCTTATTACGCCAGAAGCGATATTGCGTGGGAGCCCAACCTATAGAAACAGCGGGGAACCAACCAAATTTCTTACCTTTCTCAAAAGCCTCCGAACCGGTGTAACCCATATTAAATTCGGCCATATAAATATCATCATACGAATAAGAGAAACGGCTTGAGTAACTATTATAACGTTTAGGGATAGCAGTCAGCAATTGATTATATTTCGATGCTTCATAATCGCTCCATTCGGCCTTCACCAAAGCACCTACCTTATGTACCTTATTAAATGTCTGGTCGTAATTCAGTCGGAAATCCCAATAAATTTTACGCTCAGTGTCATTCCAATTTGTATAATAGGGCTCCACTGCATCAGATATTTTCTCCAAATCGAGTGTTCCATCACGTTTATAACCATGAGCATAATAAATGGCCGGCATTTTTTCGCGAACTTGGGTTCTCGCACCTATCGAATTAATGTTGACCAATCCTGCAATACTCAGTCCGGGAGTTATCATCTTCAAATCCTGATTGAGCTGCATCGTGATTTTATTGTCATTGGAATAGAACTTGCGATAACCCGTCATATTCAACAATACATACGGACTGACATTCGATTTATCAGTGCCATATCCAGGTGCCTGCCCTGTGGTGTACATCAACGGTACTGTCACCGGAGTCAGATTGGATTGTGCCTGCCACAATACCTTACTGTCGTTTCCATATCCCGGATAATTCTGAGTAACAATCACAGTCTCTTCATTCAGCGAAAGCGTAGTAGTGGAAGTGACATTCACATCCACATTAGCACGGAAATTGAACTTGTTGTAGTTTACGTTCGTATTGTATTTGTTTACCCCTTTATCTTGTTTAAAGATGGCATCTTTTGTCGTAAAACCGGCACTGATGTAATAGCGAGCCACTTCACCACCTCCCGACGCACTCAGGAAGTATTGCTGGTTCCAGGTATAATCTCTCAAGATAACATCCCTCCAATCCACATCCGGATGAAAATCAGGGTCCATGTGGTTCCTGAACAAATCCACATCCACATCGGAATAGACAGGAATACGTCCACGTGTCACGGCAGCTTCGTTGGCGAGTGCCGCATATTCCGCAGCATGTACATATTTGGGCATTCGAGGAGAATAAGAGATACCGGCATTTGCCTTCACCTGCAAATTCAGTTTTCCGGCTTTACCCTTCTTGGTACTTACCAATACCACACCGTTGGCACCACGCACGCCGTAAACCGCCGTAGAAGAGGCATCCTTCAAGATAGAGAAACTCTCAATGTCTTCGGGATCGAGCGTATTCAAGTTGCCTTCGACACCGTCAATCAATACCAAAGCACCCTGTCCGGCACCAAAGGTACTGATACCACGCACCCAGAACTCGGAGAAATCCTTGCCCGGCTCTCCACTACGTGTAACGGAAATGATGCCCGGAACGCGTCCGCCCAACATGTTGCTTATGGAAGTGGCAGGAGTTTTCAGCGTAGCCACCTCAACTCCGGTAATGGCGCCTGTCACATTAATCTTCTTCTGTACCTTACCCGATGCCGTAATCACAACCTCGTCCATTACATTCGAACTCTCCTTCAACACCACGCGCATGCGCTCGTTGCTCTTGTTCATCTTTATCTCCTGAGGATCATACCCCACATAGGATATGACCAACGTATGCCCGGCTTTGATACCCCCTATCTTGAAACGACCGTCAATATCCGTAATGGCACCCATAGAAGGAACTTCCTTTACAGAAATCGATACTCCGATTAAGAGCTCGCCTTTCTCGTCCATAACCGAACCAGAAGCTACCACAGTCTGTTGCGCATAGGCCAAATTCATAGAACTTACCCATGCCATAAGAAACAGTAATATATGTTTAATCTTCATCTTGATTCATTTTATATGATTTCTACTTTTATTCAATTGTCATTTTCCGGATTGCCTTTGAAGATTCTTCACCAATGAAGAAGTTCTCTTCCGAATCCAAAGCAATACACAATGGATTATCAAACAATGCATCCGTAGGGAATCCGTTTAGTCTTCCTGACCGATCGGGAGCTCCCGCTACCAAAGAGACAAGCCTTCCTTTGATTTTCACAATGCAATGGCTATTTTTGCAACATACATAGAGTTCACCGTTACTATTCACCGCCATTCCGCAAGGTTGTTTCAATACGGCATCGGTCAATCTATCTCCAAAAGCTGTAGCCAACCATCCCGGTTGGAAGCCGGCATAGCGTTCCACTTGCCATGCGCCCGAAGTATCTTTCCATATCTTCACAATGCCATTACTCTCAGGATAAGAGGCGAAAAAGCACTTATCGTATTTACTATAAGTCAGATAATGCCTCCACTGGCTGGTGTTCACTCCATCAAAAGCCGGGTAATCTGATGTAGCAAATAGCTTTGTATAACCTTTATCTTCCAAATCTATTTCATAAAGACCATCGCCGGACATTGCATACAAATAGCGGTCATCTTCGGCATAAGCCAATGCCCCCTGGCAATCGCCTTGGAAAGGTATTGTGAGACCAAGAGAGTTTAAAATCCATCCATCCGCACGGGTAGCTGTGTATAAAGCGCCTCCATTACGGGGCATGATACTCACTTTTTCTCTTGAACTATCAACTGCAACAGCACCCATATAACCAATATTAATCAGACGAATCACCGTATTATCCTCTAATGACACAAAATAGGTACGGTCGCCCCATCCTCCTCCAACGAAAATGAAATTATCACTCTTTTGTCCTGCAACAGCTACAATTCCTGTACACTCATTCATTCGGAATTCTTCTATTTTACTGTCATCTGACGATGTCCAGCCGTCTTCACCAAATTTTCCCAATATTGTTTTCACAGATTGAGTCTGATAGTACTTAAACTTCACATTGTCAGAGGTGTACCTTTTACCCTCCACTTCCAATGTTATCTCGTTATAGCCGGGCAACTGCTTGGGGATAAGCCCATACAATTCATTTCCGTTGTTGTTTACGATAACAGCTTCCTTGTCGGCAAAGAAAACTTTGACTTGCCCGGTCGTGTCAATCGGAAAGTTTCCTTTGATAATAAAAGAATCGTTGATTCTTCCCCAGTCGGGTGACATGGATTTTAACTCAATAGGCTTGCTCGAATCATAATAGTTGCCTATTTCAGGCCATTTCTCAATTACTTCTTCGCCATTGCAACTTGCGAACAAAATACTTAAGAAAAGAAAAACAAAATAAAGCTTGTTGTTCTCCATAATATATAAGTAGTGGGGTTCTATGTTTTTCATTACTAATAGTAGTCATTGGTACCAGCCCCCCTTTAAATACCAAAGCTACGTAAAACTCATTGCAGATTACCGAGAGTGATGTGTGTCGCTACGGCTATCTCTGATTTTACAATCTTTACATAATAGCTGACTTAACCATCATCATACATACATTTCATAAGACTAACTTAATTAGATTTAACATAACAATAACTCCATCGACATACATTCCGTACATCGATGCACAAAGCTACAGAAGTGTACCCAATACACTTTTAGATATTAGACATATAATTTTAGATATTAGATATTCTAACTAATAAATAATAAAAAAGAGGAAAAAAGAAGTAAATCACACCTCTGTAGGGGACTTTCCAAAATATTTCTTAAATACCGTACTAAAGTAACTGATACTGGAATAACCACAAAGTTCGCTAACTTCCGTGATGGTGTATTTATGAGATTGGAGTAATTCTAAAGCCCGGTTTAAACGAATGGATTTAATAAACTCAATAGGTGATTGACCTGTCAATGCTTTTATTTTTTTATATAATAGTGAACCGCTCACATGCATTTCCATAGCAAAGCTTTCTTTGTCAAAATCCAAATTTTGCATATTATTATGAATCACTTCCACGGCTTTTTTCACAAACTGATCATTAAGCTCATTCGCCAGAATAACCTGTTGCTCATCATTCTCCGGCTTTACCAATTTCAAAGCTTTCTCTCTGACAATTTCCCTGTTTCGCATAAGGGACTTTATCCGTTGCTCCAAGAGTGATATATCAAAAGGCTTTGTGATATAATCTTCTGCCCCCAGACCTAAACCTTCCAATTGGTCACTTTTATCACAAAGTGAAGTTAACAGGATTACCGGAATATGCGAAGTCTCAAAAGTAGATTTGACCAATTTACATAACTCAAACCCATCCATATCAGGCATCATCACATCCGAAATAATCAATTCAGGAGATTCTTTCTGAAGCAATTCCCATGCTTCATTACCATTGCCAGCCTCTAAAATGTAATATTGATTTTCAAAAGAACACTTCAGGAAGTTCCGCAAATCCTTATTATCATCTACGATTAATATAGATTTCCTCTTTCCGGATTTATCATCTTCCTGTTTATATTCCGACTGATCAGACGGACCATCGGCAGATGTGATATTGCCCGGTTCTTCATGTTCAGCAGGTGCAACCTCAACCACTTCTTTATAAGGGATGTTTATTTTGAATGAAGAACCTTCATTCTCCTTACTGTCAAGAGAGACTTTTCCCTCATGCATCAAAACGTAATTCTTCACCAATAACAGGCCTATCCCGGAACCTACCATGCGTGAATTAACCTTATTATCTCCCCTATAAAACTCTTTGAACAGCTTTTTCTGAGCATTATCCGAGATACCCAATCCATAATCTCTTACCTCCAAGCTCCAATAGTACTCATTACAATTCAATGTAAGCTCCACTTTACCATTCGTATAGGAATACTTTATCGCATTAGATATCAAATTATCAACGACCTTCTCTATTTTCAATTCATCAACAGCTGACATATAAGATTCCCTGTTAGAGACAAACTCCAATATAACATTCTTTTTTCCCGCTGTAGACTTAAACATTGTTTTCCGCCTATATACCAAATTAACAATATCAACCATTACCAAAAACAGTTGTCCTTTTCCCATATCTACTTTCTGGAAATCCAGAAGTTGGGTTGCAACATTAGATAAGCGTTCAGACTGTTCCATAGCCAGATTCAGATAATAATGTCCTTTCTCTGACAATTCTTCCTCTTTATTCAATTCCTGAATAGGTGCATCTATCAGCGTTATCGATGTACGAAGATCATGAGCGGTATTTGTGAAAAAACGAATCTTATCTTCGGCATGGCGCTGTTTTAAACGATTTATATAGAATTTAAGCACAAAGAATGTAGTACTCATTATAATAATGAATATCACCAGGCGGAACCACCACGTCTGCCAGTAAAGCGGAATAACGTGTATATCCAATGTACGTTCATCGACTATCTGAGAAAGTGAATTATTATACATTCTTACTTTAAGCCGGAAATTTCCATTAGGAATATTGGTATAAGTAATTATTTGCTGACTGGAAGGATGTGACCACTCCGTATCAAGACCTTCCATTTTCCATGAAAATTTTATTTCTTTGGAAGAAAGACCAATAGGCAATACCTCAAGCGTCAGAGTATTCTGATCATATTTGAATGAAATATCTGTTTGCTTATTTACCGGGATTCCACGCAACAAATCCTGATTTTCTCTGATAGAACTGCCGGAAATATTGATATTCTGGAAATAAATCTGTCCGTTGGGCTGGGTATGATATAATTTATCAGGATTAAACATTACTGCCCCATTATTTGTACCCCACATCAACTCACCATTGCGTAATTTGCAGCTGGCATTCACATTGAACGAAGCACTGGAAAGAGCTAAAGTAAAATAATAAGTATGCACCGTGCTGTCGGCAGGATTATAACGACACAAACCATTTTCCGTACCTAACCATAAATACCCATTATCATACATGACACTGTTAACATAATTAGATGGCAATCCGGATTCCACTGTTATTTTATGAGTTTCACGAGTCGTGTAATTATAGTGCAGCAATCCGTCTCCGGAAGTAGCCACCCAAATTTCATCCCCCATTACTAAAATATCTTGTGCAAGGCATTCCGGTAAAAAAGAAATTTCCCCTGTTTCTTTGTCTAACAAAAGCACAGAATAAGTACAGGCCAACAGCATTTTTCCCGGAGAAAATTCCATAAACGTACGCATAGGCTGTGCACCATACGTATGAAAACGCTCTTCTTTCGTTAAATAGCATATTACATCTTGGATACCTCCAATCCAGATATCACCCTCGCTATCCTTATATATATTCATTATGAATTTACCATCAGACTTCAAATCCGATGTATTCCGTGGATAATGAACCAATTCTTTTCCGGTATTCCGATCTAAAACATAAAATCCGGATGAGAACGAACCCGCCCAGATGTTTCCTTCATCATCTTCACATAATGCCAGAAATACCTGCGCCTGTTCCTGTTTATTCTGATAATAAGTATCCCATTCATTAGTGGCTACTCTCCACCTGCTTATTCCATTATTCGTAGCAAACCAGATATCTCCTTTGCTATCTTCCAGTATCTTGTTTACATTATTATTCCCTAAAGAATTCGGATTATTAACCTGATGGGTAATTTGATTAATTAAAGGAGATTTCCAGTCGAAGAAAGAAAGTCCACCAGTATAGGTAGTAACCCACACTCTCTGCTTACCATCGCAATAAATATCATAAACTCCATCCCCGCGAAGAGAGAAAGGATTATCAATATCTTCTTTCAGAATGTTCAGAACCGTTTTTTTATCCTTATCTAATTCCCATACTCCCTGTCCGTCAATCCCAACCAATAATGTCGAATCAGAACTTTCCGTTATCACTCCGATTGGCTGCTTTGGAAAATCAGAAAATGGCAATAACGATTTTTTTTGCATATCCAGATAAAAAAGACCGTCAGTAGAAGTTCCTATCCATAAAACCTCTCCTTTATTATCATAAAAAAGACTGCTTATCTGAAAAGTATTATTTATTTCACATACACTTTTTTGCTCCAATGTATTCATATTCAGCAAACTAATGCTATCCTGATACGTTACAAGTAAGTGTGTCTGATCATAAGGTGCTATGTTCTGTGTCAGATTTTGTTTCTCACCTATTTGAGTAAATATTCCATTTTTATATTTGCACAATCCTCCGGACGTGGGAATCCAAAGAGTCTGTTCATCATCAATAATGATTTTACCTACACTTAAAAAAGTATTATTGAAAGATATTCTGAGATCCAGAAATAAATCAAACCGGTCATACAGTTCATTATAATGAAAGAATTGCCCATTATTCGTATATGCTATTAAAAACGAGTTATTATAGGCCAGCTTGACATTTATGATATTGGCAGTTTTATAAGGAAGCTGATAAATGCGATAATCACTTTCCGTAATTCTCAATATACCCGTTTTAGAAGAAGCCCAAATAAAGCCATTCTCATCTTTGCAGACAGAAGCCATTTCCCGCATGGAAATTCCATACATTGTATTAATATTATAAAACTTCACATCTGAAGCATATATATTAAAAATAGAAAGAAAAAGAAAGAATATAAGCAGCCGTGATTTCATAATATTACTGTTAGATGCTGCAAATATAATATATTTGAAAGCAACCAACCAATATATGCATTATTTTGTCTAATTTTGCACCTCGTTTCACAAAAAGTACAGATTATTTATGAAAGCGTTCGAATTCAGACCAAAGCTATATACAGCTTTGAAAAATTACTCGAAAGAATTATTCATGGCAGACCTGATGGCCGGTATCATAGTAGGTATCGTTGCTCTCCCGCTTGCCATTGCGTTTGGTATTGCATCCGGTGTATCACCCGAGAAAGGTATTATCACGGCAATAATCGCCGGATTCATTATCTCCATGTTGGGAGGTAGCAAAGTACAGATCGGTGGTCCTACAGGAGCTTTTATCGTTATTATTTATGGCATTATCCAGCAATACGGAGAAGCGGGATTGATTGTTGCCACGCTAATGGCGGGAGTCATTCTTATTCTGTTAGGGATATTCAAGTTGGGTGCCGTAATCAAGTTTATACCCTATCCTATCATCGTGGGATTTACCAGTGGTATTGCTGTCACTATCTTCACTACGCAGATAGCTGATATCTTCGGACTTAGTTTCGGTGGTGAAAAAGTTCCCGGAGATTTTGTCGGGAAATGGATGATCTATTTCCAGCATTTCGATACCATCAACTGGTGGAACACAATTGTCAGCATTGTAAGTATTGCAATTATTGCCATAACCCCGAAATTCTCAAAGAAGATACCGGGATCTCTGATTGCTATCATTGTAGTAACGGTAGCGGTATATCTGATGAAGACGTATGCCGGAATCAACTGTATAGATACCATTGGCGACCGCTTCAGTATCAAAGCGGAACTGCCGGACGCAGTGATGCCTTCACTAAACTGGGAGGCTATTCAGGACTTATTCCCTGTAGCCATTACCATTGCGGTATTAGGAGCCATCGAATCGCTGCTTTCCGCTACGGTAGCGGATGGTGTTATTGGCGATAAGCATGATTCAAATACGGAATTGATAGCACAAGGAGCTGCCAATCTAATAACACCTCTGTTTGGTGGTATTCCTGCCACCGGTGCCATTGCACGTACAATGGCCAATATAAACAATGGTGGTAAGACTCCTGTTGCAGGTATGATACATGCAATGGTACTTTTGCTTATCCTTCTGTTCCTTATGCCGTTGGCACAATATATTCCAATGGCTT
>ERZ791724.875-NODE-875-length-20320-cov-1.989785_pt1 | contig 20320 bp, 10 predicted proteins | sample MGYA00510044_ERZ791724 | MGnify/ENA primary metagenome ERZ791724 (study PRJEB30046, sample SAMN00715140) | human gut metagenome | study: EMG produced TPA metagenomics assembly of the A metagenome-wide association study of gut microbiota in type 2... | reverse complement strand
AAGTGCATACGTCACCGGCTTTAATTACGGTGAAGCGACTGATATGCTGACTGAAAGGATAGTTGCTACAGGTGGTGACGAGTTTTCCGCTACGGTTGCGGGCAGCGTGAACCAAACCATTTATTACCAGGCATACGTCACCCTGCAAGGCAAAGTGACCTATAAGGGTGAAGTGAAAAGCCTTGTGCTGACCAATGCCCGTGCCGTTACCGGTGATGCTACCCAAATAGGGGCTAACAAGGCAACTCTGGCCGGTTCGCTTGCCGATTTCCCCACGGATGCAGAGAGTGGCATCTTGGTGTCGGGTGTGGCAGGTACGGAAAATGTGCGTGCCGGTGTGCGCATCGCTACCGACCCTAAAGGAAGCTACACGGTGAATGTGGAAGGTTTATTGCCCAACACCACCTATTATTATGTGGCTTATCTCGATCTCGGTGCAGGCGTGGTGTATGGTGAAGAGAAATCATTCACTACTACGGCCCATGTGTTCGACCTCGATAATGACCTTGTTGACCTCGGGCTTTCTACCAAATGGGCAAGGTATAATGTAGGTGCTACCTCGGAAACGGAAATCGGCGGTCTGTTCGGTTTCGGTGATATGACGGGCTTTAATACCAGCATCGACCCTGCAGACTATGCTTCAGCCGATATCTACAAAACAGCCAACGACATAGCCAACAAAGCCTTTGGCGGGAAAGTTACCATGCCCACCATTGCCGAGTTTGAAGAACTCTTTGCACTTTGCACCAAAGAGTGGACGGAAGTGGAAGGCGTTGCCGGATATAAGTTCACCGGTCCCAACGGCAACTCTATCTTCATGCCTGCCGCAGGTTCGCGTACACAGGGCACTGTTACCGGTGCCGGGGTAGAAGGTTGTTATCTTTCCGGTTCTGTCAATGTTTCTGATAGCCAGTTCGCTATGAGCTATCACTTCAGCAGTGCTGCCGATACGCGTACTACGACTCCTGTTTATCAAGCTCTTGCCATTCGTCCGGTTTCTGCCGCTAAGAATGTTCCGTTCGTCAAAGATTTGCTCTACCAGACTTGGGAAATCGACTTGAAGAGTGATGGTTCCTATCTTATCTTCCCCGGTCCTACATATTTCTATGGTATGGATGATAGCTGGCGTACGGTTTCCAACGGTGAACCGGTGATTGGTGACTCTTGGTGTTGGGCTGCGGACTTTGCCGGAAATAGCTGGGCTGTAGGTGGCAGTGCCGACAATTGTCGTGGAACCATGACTTTCTCGAAAGAAGAAGATGGTACGAATAAAGTGGTTGTTTCGCAAGTCACTGCGGAAGGCACTTTCGTTGAAAGCGAAGGTACGTTCACCATTGATGAGGAAAACAAAACTCTCACGCTTGATGTGGATGTTTTGGCTCCGGCTAATTTTGTTCCTGATTTTGTGAATGACAAGAAGACGGATATCAAGATACTCTCTCTGACGGAATCTTCCATGCAACTTGCGGTGGTACGTACCGACCCGACGCAAGGTGCGGCTCAGCTTAGTATCAACTACATCCCGCAATTGAATAAGTATGGATTCACGGCTAAACTGACCTGTTATGGTGGTGGTGATGCGCCTGACGGATGGAACTCGGCTGTTACTACAATTCCTGCCGGTGATGCCGGAGTGGGAACATATACTATAACGTTTAACGCAGAAGCTCCTCGTACTTTCGGGCAGGTTTATGTGCTTGATATTGAAGGGTATGCTGCAGCTTATCCCAATGCTATGGTGCGTATAGACGGCATCAAGGCTGATGGCAAAGAAGTGAAATTCGATGCGGGCAAATTCTTCTATGGCAATATTGAAGGTAACGGCAACTATCGTGTAGAGATGGCAAACATCTGGGGCTGTGGCCATAATGATGGATGGAATGGCCTGAAAGACACACCATTCCGAGAAGGTGGTGGTGAGACAACCGAAGAGACAGCTTTGGCATTTGAATCAACGTTTGAAGTAACCTTCACCGTTATTTCTGTCATCAGTAACGGCGCAGGCGTGTATACACCCAATTTGGTTACAGTCAATCCTGCATGGACGAGCGCGTGGGGCTTCAATCAGGGAGCTACGTTTGAGGTGAAGTACGAAAACTTCCAATATACCCTCGATGCTTCGATATTACGTATGAAGCTACCGACTATGCCGCAGGCTCCATCATGACCTTCATTGAAGTGGCGGACCTTTACGGCTACTTCCCCGGTACGCATGCCACGTTGGATAATCTCTACCTCGACGGTACAGAAGTAACATTCGATGCAACGAAGGTACTCGATGCCAATGAGAATCCCAAGTATCGCCTGGAACTTTGGAATTGTTATGGAGCAACTAAAAATGCGGGCTGTGCTTTCGGTACACCCGACGGAGATGTAATCAAGGAACTCGGTTTCAGCAGTTCTATGGAAGTGAAGTTTACGTTCCACAATCTTTTTGCTGTTCCGCAGTGGTAGTCGGGAGTAGAATATGATGCATTATACTTGATTAATCCCTCGGAAGTGTTTTATTTCCGAGGGATTTTTGTTGTTCGCCCAGCATGGGTATATTCTAGCGGTTTCAGGAATACGGTTTGCGGCTATCGAACTTTGGTTAGCCGCAGATTATGCGGCTTAATTTGCGATTTTAACCGCAAGCTGGATGGAAATAGCGATAATTTACTTGCATTTGCCTAAGATAGGCTGCGCTTCAAGGTTGATTTTTGCTGTCTGCCAGTTTGCTTTATCCGATTTATGCGTATATTTGCAGTACTCTTCATATTAACGCATCGGCAGGGAACCTGCCTAAAGACGTGGCAGGCATTTTTATGCCTGCTTGCGTGAATTCTATATGGGCGGTTTCGTACCCCCATGTAGAGTGTTAATGTACCTACTGCCGATGCGTTGGTGAAGAGTAATGGGACAGGCGAAACCGCTTCTTTTATCTCTGTAAATCTACCTTTCTGCTCTTCCCATTGAATCTTATTTATTTACTTTTTCAAAATTAATGCTTATGGAAACTTTCTATCTTATTTTATTGGCGCGTGACGAGCCTATCCAAGTCCACTTATGCCAGATGTGCTCCAGCGGCCCTTGTTTGTGCTTGCTCAGCCACCATTTGCTGAATTTCACTTGCAGCAGGAATAAGACAAAACCAATCAGCAGACTCAGCGTATAGCCGCAGTAAGGTGCCAGATAAAGGCCGAATGGGAAGTAGACAATGGCTCCCAGGATGGATTGCGTGATATAGTTGGTCAAACTCATCTTTCCATAATACCGGAGACTGGAAACGCCTTTGCTGAAACCTTTTTTCTGATATAACAGGATGAACGAAGCTATCAGTACAAAGCTAAACGCCAGTTTTTGCCACATATCAAATGCCGTTCCCACTGTTTGCTGAACCAAAGCGTCGCTCTTCATAATTAATTCTTTCAACTGATATAGCGGAGCGAAAGCTACGGCTCCGATGATAAGCGCCGTTATCCAAAAACGGATATTCTTCTCATTGGTGACAAACAGTTGCTTTCTGCCTATGTAGAACCCTAACAGGAAAAGCCCCGCTGTCTGCAAAAAACGACCGGCTCCTACCGCCCACAAGAAGCTGGCTTTCTGCCCTAATGTAACATTTCCCCAGAAGAATTGGCCTAAAGTTCCTGTTTTGGTATACTCTGCCACTTCCGCATACATGGCTCCCACTCCTAAATCGGGTAGCTGGTGTGCCGGATTGATCAGGCTCATTATATAATGATACCATTCTATCGGTTGCAGCAGAAAGAGAATGGCCAACACCAATATCATCTTGTCGCTCAAGTTACGGAATAGAAACAGAACCACCCCTACCACTACAAACAGCAACAGCACGTCACCGGCAGGAAAGAAAGCGGCATTCAGCGTGGCGAAACCTGCAAGCAATACGAGGCGCCACAGAAAGCGGTAGCCGAAGTCCTTTCCTTGTTTCTTCTGATTGTTGCATTGAATGTAGAAGGTAAATCCGAAAAGCAAGGCGAAAATGGCATAGGCCTTTCCGGCAAACAGGGAGAAGACAGTATTCAGTACGCCTTGGTCCAGAATATTCAGCCAAGCGGGAGAATCAGTGGGATAGACGGGGAAGATGAAGTGTTCCAGGTTGTGCACCAGGATGATAGCCATTACGGCAAAGCCTCTCAAGGCATCTACTACCTCAATGCGAGGCGCTTTCGATAAAGGTTGTTCCATTCGATTCATTGTTTAGTATTCTTTTTATTAGTTTGTTCATCGGCTTTTCAAAACGATAGTAGGACAGCAGGCTAAGCAGCAGTATGATGCCCAGGAGAACCGGTACCGATACCATCCAGCTGATTTGCCAGCCGCTCTGCTTCTGCCATTCCACATACGTCAGCAATACGAAGAGGTGGATTAAATAGAAACTGTAACTGATTTCACCTCCTATTATCAGGTAGCGGTTATTTAATAGTCGGGAAAGACTTCCTTTCTGCAACGCAAAGCTCAACAGAATCAGTGACACCGGAAGCCAATAGTAGCAGGAGTAACGATATACTTTAGGTATTTCGGTCGCATAAAGGTAGAACCCTGCAAAGATGGCTATGGACAGCAGTTCGATGATAGTGCCTTGCCGGTAACTGATTTCCCGGTCTTTCAGATAGCGATAGACTTGAAACAAGAGCATTCCCACAATGAAGTCGGGAAACCGGGTGATGGGGTTTACATACCAATAGCCTTTGATGTCTTCTTCCGGAGTGAAGTGCATGCCGATGACAACCAGCAGGGCGCAAAAGAAGAAAAAGAGGAGTAGCTTTTTGCTGTTTCCTGCCAAAGGTATCAGGAACGGGAAGCAGAAGTAAAACAGTTGTTCGCAGCACAAACTCCATGAGGGGCTGTTGAAGGAGAAGAAATAATCCGGCCGGGGGATGTAAGCCTGCGTCAGTGTGAGGGATGCCAGGAAATGTCTGCACCAGTCGGCGGTGCCGGTGTACACCACGTAGCCTCCCAGCAGGGCTGCCAGCAATAGCGTGAGCCAGTGCAGGGGATAGACGCGGGCGATGCGGGCTATCCAGAATTTCCGTTTGGTGGTGGTGTGTTCCGTCAGTTGCTCTTGATAGTTATAGGCGATGATGAAACCACTTAGTACAAAGAAAAAGCTAACTCCTACGAAGCCTTCTTTAAAGAAATGCACGTCAAAGAAGGGAGCTATTACATAGCAATGCGCTCCAAATACCATCAGTGCAAATATCAACCGTAAGGATGTAAGCGTGTTAATCATGGACAAATTTGTTTAGTAAGGCGGCAAAGTTAGGCGTTTGCCCGATTATAAAAATTCACATAGATTAAAAAAATAACTTTTCTGCACGCAAACGGCTTAAATGTTGGGGGGTGATGCCCAGATAGGAAGCTATGTAGATCAGCTTAGCCCGCTGGATGACGTCGGGCAACTCTCTTACTAATTGCAGATAGCGTTCTTTGGCCGGCAGAAAAAGCCGGCTGATGTGATGCTGGTCCATATATAGCAGGCATTCCTGGTGGATAACTCTTCCCCAGTTGGCAATCTCGATATTGGTTTCATAAAGCTGGTTGAGGTCTTCTATGCTGATGGCGTATAGCGTACTGTCTTCCAAGAGCTCCACATACTCATAGCCCGGTTCGTTGTGATACAGGTCTTTCATGGCGAAGGTGATATCTCCTTCGCGTGAGAACCAGATGGTGAGTTCTTTGCCGTCCAGCAGGCAATAGGAACGTGCAAAGCCTTTCTCTATGAAATACACGTGGCGGTCAATGACGCCTCCCCGTATCAGGAGATGCTTCTTGGGTAGTTCCGCCTTTTTCATTTTCGAGAAAAGCAGGGCTAAGGAAGCATCGGAAACCGGGTAGTAGCGCCGGATGCCGTTGATGATGTTTTGCATATCGTTTGTATTTTAGTGGTATGCTTTCTTTTTGGCAGCAAAGAGAATTGCTATTGTTTGTTGTTTTATAAATAATGCAAATGTATCATTTATATGCAGGGAGAGCAAATCAAGCAAATAAAAACTTGTATGCTGTTAGTAAACAATGCTATGTGAAATTCGCACGATTGGAATAGATCGCTTGCTTTCGGTTTTACCTACTTCCTGCACGAACGATATATATATCCTGCATGTACGATATATATGTCCTGCGTGTACGGTATATATATCCTGCGTGTACGGTATATATGTCCTGCACGCACGATATATATATCCTTCTCGGCGGATATGTAATCCGCTGTCTTTTAGTCTTTCCTCGATTTTATAGTCTTCACGCACACTTGATAACATATATAGTTATGCCTCGTAACAAGTAATGTTCCGGATGATAACAAGCAATGTTATCATCCGGAATAAGTAATGTTATTTTAGACAGTGAAGGGGGAGAATCCCGGGATTTTATTGTTTGAGTGTTGAGCGTTTACCATCCAACTTCCCTAAACCCTAAATGGTTGTTTCTTTAGTTTCAGCTTTTCAGCTTGTTCGTAAACTCCCTATTCATAGGACTTCCGGCTGAAAGTTCCTCCGCTGAACCCTGAAAAAGAGAGTTTCAGGAAGAGCTTTCAGCCGAAACTACCATGAGTAGGGCGTTGGACGGAAGCTGAAAGACTGGAAACAAAAAAAAGTAATTTCACCCTATGGTAGGATAATTGAGTATTCTTCATATTGCTTCTGGGGGTAGTGTTATCTTTTGGGCAGGAAAAAAATAGATAATGTATGATGGTAAAGTAATCTTTCATATGGCGAAAGTCAGGTTGCACTAATAATCTATGCTTTGCTTACATTCAAACAACTCTATGCAAATAGAGAGGAGATTTGGTTAATAACCCAAATGTTCAGAAGTATTATAACAGAGACCAAGAATCCTTTTCAGTCTCTGTTATAATTTAAGATTTAGACTATTTCTTTTTTCTCTTATTTGTATTCAGTTTTTGAATATCCTTCTCTAACTCTTTGATGCTTTCCAATCGCTCCAGCTGTTTTTGTACCTCCTTGTATTTGTCATACTCATCAGCGGCTTTTTGCAGTGCCAATTTATGAGAGATGGATCCGGCGTGTTCCAATATATTTTTGTCATTTATCGTAAGTACCTGCTTTAGTTTTTCAATCCAATCCCGCATATACATCGGTTTGTGCTGGATTGCCTGAGTCTCCGCATAAGCAAGGAATTGTTCTACGATCAATTTCAAAAGCCCAATTTCCTCTTCATTCAAGTAGTTCTTCCCAATTTCCACATCGGCTTTACGAACCTTGTTAGGCAGAGATGTTGATGTCAGCCCCATTTGCGGCAATGCGGCATTTGCCCGATAATAAATCAACTCCGCTGCAGTTTTGCCACTAACCGCCCAAAGAAGTTTGTTTTGTACCTCTTTGTAAAAGGCAAGGGTCATTTCATCGGACGGATCATAATCAATACTAGTGGCGTAAATATCCTTGATTTGTTGATAGAAAAGCCGTTCTGACAAGCGAATCTCTCGAATCCTGTCTAACAGTTCCCGGAAGTAGTTCATGGATGAACCGCTCTTGAATCGCTCATCGTTCAGAGCAAACCCCTTGATGATATAATCCCTCAAACGTTGCGTTGCCCAGATACGGAACTGTGTACCTTGCATAGATTTCACCCTGTAACCGACTGAGATTATTACATCCAAGTTGTAATAATTAACCTCGTGGCTTTGTGTCTTATCTTCAATCGCACCATGCTGAGTGGTTGTTCGGAATTTCCGAACAACCATATTCTCATTCAGCTCTCCTTCTTCGAAGATGTTTTTTATATGCTCACTTATAGTAGATTTAGCCTTTCCAAACAGAGACCCAATCTGCGTCTGTGTTAGCCAAACTGTTTCCTCCGAGAATAGTACATCGACTTTTATCGTACCATCCTGAGACTGATATATGATTATTTCGTTTTGTTGTTCCATGTATACTTCTAAATGTTGGAATTGCCCTTCACTCCTTGATTATTATTTATTTTATAAAATTATCTTCGGGAGATAACCTTTTGAACAAAAGGCTTTAAACTGGATTTTCAGCGGGTCGGGGTAACGAGTTGGCAACCGTGCCGGTTTCTGCGTTTTGCGCTGCATTTCCTCAAATAACTCACTGCAAATCTACGAATTATTTCTCACAAACCAACACATATTTTTCCCCTTTTTTTATTTGATATACCTTTCTTTCATTCAGGCAATAGATTAGGTGCCAGAGGGAAATGCGATCACCAATGTGCACTGAAAATGCGATTAAAGTTTGGACTAAACAAGAAGAAACGGTTTTAGCTAACCGGATGCAGTCCTTTTTTATCTCCTCCCAAAATGTACTTACCTGTAAAATAATAGAAAAACGCTCTGTTTCATGTCAGCAAGAAGTTAGGAGTTTGTCAACAGGAAGTTAACTTCTTGTCGACAAACTCCTAACTTCTTGTGAACAGAAAATTGGCTTTTTGTAATACCTTAATAGTCAACAGTAAAAACTCACTTGTGTAAATTTTGCTTGTGAATAAAAATTGATATAAAACGAATGGACTGAACAGTTGCTTGTGTTAAAGAGTAAGTACTTTAGGCAGGGCAAACAACAGATACAGCGGGATGTTTATTAGTTTCCCGTTTTTTTCATACGGCAGTAAACTGGTACGGAAAAGAAGTTGCGGATTGTATTCTTTATCGTACACTTTCAGACTTTTAGCATGTACGTTATTGCCGGCTTTAGCTTCCAACGGATATGCCCGAAGACCATCTGAGAAGAGAAAGTCAACTTCGGCATTTGCATCGGAAGTCCAATAATAGTTGGCATTGAGTTGAGGAAAAAGAGAGAGCTCTTGTAGAACATATTGCTCCGTCAGTGCTCCTTTAAATTCTTCAAATATCCGGCTTCCTTCGATGAATACTTTAGGCGACAGTCCACTCATGACCCGCAAGAGCCCGACATCAAGCAGGAATAGATTGCAAGTCTTCGTATGCTTTCAATGGTACATCCGGTTTACGTACACGGTAAGTCCGGCGAATAAGTCCGGTGTCATGAAGCCACATTAATGTGTCCTCATATTCGCGTGCGCGTGCTCCTTCGCGTACCATGCCATAAACGAATTTCTTATTTTCTTTTGCTAATTGAGAGGGGATACTCTGCCACACATATCTGATTTTAGCTATCAGATTAGAAGGAGCATGTTTCGAAAAATCACTTTCATAAGCGCTCAACAGTTGTTCCTGTATCTTTTCCACTTCAAAAAAGTCTTGTGTATCCAGCCAGCTTTGCACGGCAGCGGGCATTCCACCGATGATGAAATAGCGTTTTAAATGCTCTTGTAATTTTTCGGTGAAAGCATTGGTATCTAAATTGCCGTTCATCACATAGTCAAGTAGCAGTTCTTCTCCGTTGGCAAGTAGAAATTCTCGAAAAGAGAGAGGTTGCAGAGTTAAGAATTCTACTTTACCTACAGGAAAAGAAGTTCCCTGATGTAGTGCTACTCCCAGCAGGGAACCTGCACAGCAAATGGCGTATTTGGGAGCCCCTTCAGTGAAGTACTTTAAAGAAGTCAATGCGCGCGGAACTTCCTGCACTTCATCGAAAATGATAAGTGTCTTCTCGGGTTGAATACGTTTGCCATGGAATACGGAAAGTTGTTCAATGATGCGTTCCGGACTGATGCTTCCCTCAAATATATTATTAATGGAATTGTTCTGTTCAAAGTTGATATAACAAACGTCTTCGAAGCATTCCGTACCGAATGTTTTCAGTAACCAGGTTTTGCCAACCTGTCGTGCTCCTTGAAGTATCAAGGGCTTGCGTCCTTGCTTGTTTTTCCATTGGATAAGTTCTTCTATCAGTAATCGTTTCATTCTTTTCTGCTTTTATGCGCAAATGTACTTATAATAAGAAACTTATGCAAGGGAAATCACGTTTTCCTATGGACAAAAGCCCCGCTTCGTCACATTTTCCTATGGACAAAGCAGGAATTCTATCACATTTTCCGATGGACTCTTCTGCTTTTTGGGCGATATGTCGGCTATTGGAAACCATTTATCCCGGGGTGATAACAAATCATACCGTTCCATATAACATCCTGAATCGACTGTATGCCCGTTTTACCCTATCTTTGCCAACACGGGATTTCATCCCTAACCTGACATTTAAGAACGAAAAACATTACGGTCATGAATAAAATTAAAACTTATCTTGTCTTTCTTTTCACGATTGCCCTTTCCGCTTTTGCGGTGGCTTGCTCCAGCAATGACGATGAAGCCGTTACACCGGAAATCGTAATCCCTGAAAATATTCTGACGAACGGGCTGAACTTCTCCGAAGCCGGAGGAACGAATACACTTTCTATCAAGTCGAATGTGTCGCTGGAAGTTACCAGCAGTCAGACTTGGTGTACGGTGACCCCGGTTTCTTCCACTTCGAACACAGTCCTTAAATATACGATAGATGTAGAGCCCAATACCGGTACAGATGAGCGCACGGCTACTATTAGCGTGAGAGGTGGTAACTTGGCGGAACAAAAGTTCGACATCGTGCAGTTGGCCGGTGAGGTTGATGAACCTGATGAACCCGATGAGCCCGCTGAACCCGGTTCGAACGAAATTACAGGAGAGACCCCCTGGGCTGTAGCCAAAAGCCTGGGATTGGGCTGGAATCTGGGAAATCAACTGGATGCGCACAGCAATGGCGTAGCTAATGAAACAATCTGGGGTAATCGGAAGGCAACGCAAGCCTTGTTTGACAAATTGGCTGCCGCAGGAATCACTACCGTACGTATCCCGGTCACCTGGATGGGACATATCGGAGCCGCTCCCGGCTATGAGATCGAGAAAGCATGGTTGGATCGTGTTGCCGAGGTAGTGGGCTATGCGGAGAACGCAGGCTTGAATGCCATTGTCAATATTCATCACGATGGGGCGGACAGCAGTTATTGGCTGAATATAAAAGAGGCTGCCAAGAGGGAAAGCAAGAATACTGCCGTCAAGTCCGAGTTGGAAGCTATATGGACGCAAATTGCAGAACGCTTTAAAGATAAAGGGAACTTCCTGGCATTTGAGTCGATGAACGAAATACATGACGGCGGCTGGGGCTGGGGCGAGAACCGCACGGACGGCGGAAAACAATATGCGGTGCTGAACGAGTGGAACCAGGTGTTTGTAAATGCGGTGCGAGCCGTTGGTGGTGAGAATGCTGATCGTTTTCTCGGTGTGCCGGGATACTGCACCAATCCGGAGCTTACGATAAGCTCTTTTAAACTGCCCACGGATAAGGTGCAGAATCGTTTGATGGTAGCTGTGCATTTCTACGACCCTTACGAGTATACATTGAATGCTGCCTATTCTGAATGGGGACATACCGGAGCTGCGGGCAAGAAGGTCAGCGGAGGAGATGAAGACAATGTGAAGAATATATTCGGCAAACTGAAGGCGGCTTACGTGGATAAAGGCATCCCGGTATATATCGGAGAGATGGGCTGTGTGCATCGTGCGAATGCCCGTGAGGAATCCTTCCGCAAGTATTATCTGGAGTATGTGTGCAAAGCGGCGAAAGAGTATGGCATGGCACCGGTCTACTGGGACAACGGTGGCACCGGAGCCGGAAAGGAAGAGTCCGGTCTGTTCAATCATGCTACGGGTGACTATCTGAATAATGCGGAGGAAATAGTAGGAGTGATGAAGAAGGCTGTTTTCACGGAAGATGCTTCCTATACATTACAGTCTGTTTATAACAATGCTCCGCAATAAATTAAGGCTAATGATAAAAAAGAATAAGATGAAAAATACTATTAAACAACTGGGGATTTGCCTGGTGCTGTCGGCATTGTCCCTTTTGCCCGTCTTGACGGCTTGTTCTGACAATGACGACGAACCGGCTGCGCCGGAAATCGTAATTTCCGAAAACATTCTGACGAATGGAATGAATTTCTCCAAAACAGGAGGAACGAGCACACTTTCTATCAAGTCGAATGTGTCGTTGGAAGTCATCAGCAATCAGGATTGGTGTACGGTAACTCCCGCTGCCTCCGTTTCGGCTACAGTTCTTAGGTATACGGTGACGGTGGAAGAAAATCCTGATGCGGTGGAACGTACTGCTACTGTTACCGTGAATGGTGGTGGTTTGACGGAAACGTTCAACGTTGTGCAGGTGGCAGCCAACGGACTGATTGTAGAATCCTGTTCTCCTGAAGCGGTTGCTGCCGAAGGTGGAATCTTTACGGTGAATCTGAAAGCGAATGGCAATGTCACGGTCACTATTCATGATAGCTGGATACGGGAGACCACTACCCGTGCAATGTCTGCGGTGACTAAAACCTTTAGCATTGCCGCCCATTATGGTGAGGCTCGCGAAGGAACCATCACCTTTACTTTAGGAGATTTTACAGAGACTGTTACTGTGAAGCAGCTTGCCGGCGAGTTGCCTGATGTAGGTATGGAGAGTGATGCCATGACTTTGGCTGCGAAGATAAAACTCGGCTGGAATCTGGGTAATTCTTTGGAAGCATGCAATGTGACTTACGCAGACGGTTTTGTGTGGGGAACGAACTCGCTGGGTGACATGGACCCGGGAGAAACCAAATGGGGAAATCCGGCAACGACCCAGAAAATGATCAGTGCCGTCAAAACTGCCGGTTTCAATGCTGTGCGTATTCCTTGTGCCTGGTATGGGTATATGGAGAATGAGACGGACTATACGATAAAAGCTTCCTGGCTGAACCGTGTGCAGGAAGTGGTAGATTATTGTTATGCCGAGGATATGTATGTCATCCTGAATATCCACTATGATGGAGGCTGGTTGGAAAAGAACTGTAAGGCAGCCGTACAGGACAACGTGAACAAGGTGCAGAAGGCTTTGTGGACACAGATTGCCGAAAGATTCAAGGACTATGATGAGCATCTGTTGTTTGCCGGATGTAATGAGCCCAATGCTGCCAATGCCACTGAAATGGAAGTATTGAAGTCATACGAACAGACCTTCATAGATGCTGTGCGTGCTACGGGTGGAAACAATGCAGTCCGCAACCTGATTGTGCAGGGACCCAATACGGATATCACGAATACTTCGGATTATGGTCAGCTGCCAGTGGACAATGTATCCAACCGTTTGATGGTCGAGATACACTACTACACCCCGTGGAACTTCTGCGGAATGACGGCGGATGAGAGCTGGGGAAAGATGGCCTACTTCTGGGGAACCGGATATCATGTGGACGGATCTGACAGAAACTACCAGCCCGGTAGTTATGCAAGTGCAGAAGCGGAAATGGAAGCTCTTTTCAAAAAGATGCAGACGAAATATGTAAGCCAGGGTATTCCGGTGATTCTGGGTGAGTTCGGTGCCAACAGACGTTCTTCCCTGACCGGAGATGAGCTGACCAAGCATTTGGCTTCACGCGCTTACTATCTGAAAACGGTGGTTGCCAATGCCGGAAAGTATGGTCTTGTGCCTTTCTATTGGGACAATGGATATAATGGAGACAATACGATGGCTCTCTTTAACCGTAATACCTGTAAGGTTTATGACCAGCAAGCGTTGGATGCCTTGATAGAGGGGATTGCAAACTAACTGGGAAAGATAGGTTTTTCATAAATATAGGTTCTCTTAGTTAAGAGATAGGTTTTTAATACAGGTTTTTTTTGATTGGTGCTGGGGAGCGGCTTCTGTGAGGGAAGTGGCTTCCCTATTTTCTGTTGTTGAAACAAATGATGGGGTATCAAATGATAAAAAAACACATTGAAAACTTTGTTTTTACGATTCCTTTTTGTTTCATTTGCAGTATGTTAACGATATTCCTATATCTACTACTATGAAGAGATTGATTTTACTTATCGTTTCAGTCGTTGTGGCATGTTTCTCTGCCTTTTCACACGACTTTATGTTCAAACATCTGGAGGTTAAGGACGGAATGCCCAGCAACCAAATCAATGCCATTTATAAAGATTCAAGAGGCTTTATGTGGTTCGGTACCGCTGCCGGACTGGCTCGTTATGACGGATATCGTTTCAAGATATTCCGGAGCACGGACAATGCTTCTACGTCTTTGCCCGACAACTATATTGAGAAGATAGTGGAAGACAGTGAGGGGCGTTTATGGATACGGACGGGAGAAAACGGATATGTCATTTATAACTGGGATACGGAGAGTTTTGTCTGTGATGTTCGTTCCCGGATGTGGGATATAGGGATAGACGGGACTCCCCGTTATGTATTTGTCGACAAGCAAAAGAATACCTGGTTTGCCGTAGACGGGAAAGGATGCTACTGCTATCGGCCCGGTGAAAAGAATGCTGTATCCCTGCCTTTCGGCGAGAAGGGAATACCCGAAGGTGTCATTATAGACATGACCGAATGTAAGGATGGCATTCTGCTGGTATATGATAACGGACGTGTAATCTGTATCGACCGTGAGACGGTACGTGTAAAATGGACTTTGACAGATATTGCAGAGCACATGGGAACGCGTACTGAAATATTCTTCCTGTACGTGGATAAGGATGAAGATTTATGGATATATGGTGCCCCGGGTGTATGGGCTTACGATTTGTCTGACAGGAAGTGGCATTCACAATGGAATTTCAGCGACTGGGGGCAGGCACATATCGTAGCAATAGCTCAGGATAAGCAGAGGCGTATTTGGTTTGGAAAGGACCAGGATGGCATCGATATCTGGAATAAGGCGACTGGTGAAACTGTCTCGCTTACGTATGATGTGGATGACGAACGCGGTTTGCCCAATAATACCATCAATGTGCTTTATGAAGATGAAGGCGGTGTGATGTGGATAGGTACTTATAAGAAAAGTGTGGCTTATTACGATGAGGGCATTTTTAAGTTTGGCATCAACCACTTGGGAGATATTAACTGTCTGGAAGAAAGTAATGACGGTTCGTTGTGGCTGGGTACCAATGACGCCGGGCTGATACGCTGGAATCCGAGGACGGATGAAAAGAAACTGTATGCATACTCGCCGGGAGGAAACTCTATTGCTTCGAATGTCATTGTAAGTTTGTTGCAAGCTAAGGACGGAAAACTCTGGATAGGGACATTTTGGGAAGGATTGGATTGTTTCGACGGCAATCGCTTCGTGCATTACCGGAACAGACCGGGAGATGATAATTCGCTGGCTAATAACAATGTCTGGTCATTGGCAGAAGATAAGAATGGAAATATCTGGATTGGAACCTTAGGAGGCGGTTTGCAATGTCTGAATCCGGGGACAGGTGAGTTCACCACCTATAAGATAAGCAACTCCGGAATTATTTCCAATCATATAGCCTCTTTATGTATGAGTCGTGATAATCGTTTGATAATCGGTACTTCTTCTACGGGGGTATCCATTATGGATCTGACTACCCGGAAAATAACGAATCTGGTAGGCAACCAGTCGGGAAGTATCCGCTTTTCCAATCAGAGCATTAACCAGGTCTATGAGGATAGCCGGGGATTGATATGGGTGGGAACACGTGAAGGACTGAATCTCTATAACCCGAAGAACGACCATTTACAGGTAGTTCCTCTTTCGCGGAACGATTCTAGGGTATTTATTACCGGTATCGTAGAAGATGATAATAAAAATATGTGGGTGACTACGGCCAATGGTGTAGTGAATGTAATTCCTTCTATCGATACAAAAAATGGAGATTATACTTTCAACTATTACAGGTATGATGATAAGGACGGTTTGCAGGGCTGTGAGTTCAATCAACGTTCCATTAAACGTCTTTCCTCGGGTGAGATTGCAATGGGAGGTATGTATGGATTGAATACTTTCAGACCGGAGAATATCAAATATAACCGGACGTTGCCCAAGGTGATGTTTACCGGCTTCCAGCTTTTCAATGAAGAAGTGGAGGTTGGAAAGGAGTATGGTGGACGTGTTTTGCTGCGTGAGTCGCTGAATAAAGCCAGAGAGGTGAAACTTGATTATAAACAGAATGTCTTTACTGTATTGTTTGCATCGGATAATTACGTCTTGCCTGAGAAAACCCAGTATCTGTATAAACTGGAGGGCTTTAATGAGGATTGGATGGCAGGTGCGGCTGATATGCACCGCGTTACTTATACGAATCTGGCACCCGGTACTTATACGCTGAAAGTGAAGGCCATCAATAGTGATGGATTTGCCGGAACAGAAGAGTCAAGCCTTAAAATAGTAATCCTACCGCCTTTCTGGATGACGCCCTGGGCGTATGTTCTGTATGCTATGCTATTGATAGGCACATTGCTTCTCGCCCGCAATGCTGTGCTGCGCCGTGAACGCAATAAGTTCAGGATACAACAGATGGAACGTGAAGCGGAGCGGAATGAAGAGGTCAATCAGATGAAATTCCGTTTCTTTACCAATGTGAGCCATGAACTGCGTACACCGCTGACGTTGATCATTTCTCCGTTGGAAGGAATGATGAAAGAAACCCATGACGGACGGAAGCTGGATCAACTGAAGTTGATGCATCGTAATGCATTGCGGTTGCTGAATCTTGTGAACCAATTACTTGATTTCCGTAAAAATGAGGTGGCAGGGTTGCATTTGAATCTTTCGGAGGGGGAGGTTGTGTCGTATGTTCACTCTATATGCAACTCATTCCTGATGCTTTCGGAAAAGAAGAACGTGCATCTCACTTTTTTCTCGGCAATCGAATCGCTGAATATGTCGTTCGATGAGGATAAGATAGGTAAGGTAGTGATGAATCTGCTCTCTAATGCGTTTAAGTTTACTCCGGATGGAGGGAGGGTGGATGTCTCTCTTGAACTGGTAAAAGGAACTACGGAAACATTGGAAATCAAAGTATCCGATACGGGGGTAGGTATCAGTGACCTTGATAAAGAACGCATATTCGAACGTTTCTATCAATCGGAGCGTAAAGGTGATAGTAACCCCAGTACGGGGAGTGGTATCGGTTTGAGCCTGGTACGTGATTACGTTACGCTGCATGGCGGTGTGGTGCGCGTGTTCGACAATGTGGGTACGGGCAGTGTATTTGTGGTAGATATTCCGGTGAAACATTCGGTGGTGAACGTAGCGACTCCACTCTCGGAAGAAGCTGCGGAAGAGGATGCGGTGGCACTTGCTTCGGTGGAAGATTTGAATGAAGAAGAACGGAAGAAGCCACTTGCACTGATTGTGGATGATAATGAAGATTTTGTTTCTTTCATGCGCTATACATTAAGTCTGTATTTCCGCATAGAATCTGCCGGAAACGGAAAGATAGCCTGGCAGATGATACCGGAACTGATGCCGGATATCATCGTTTGTGATGTGATGATGCCTGAAATGGACGGGAACGAACTGTGCCGTTGGGTGAAGGCTGACAAGCGTACAAGTAATATTCCGTTTGTGTTGCTTACGGCCAAGCAATCCGTAGAGAATAAGGTGGAAGGCCTGACGATTGGTGCGGATGACTATGTGACGAAACCTTTCAATATGGAGGTACTGATTTTGCGCATGCGCAAACTGATAGATTTGAGTAGCAAAAATAAACTTCGCACCCGTATTGATCCCGAACCGAGTGAAATCGTTATCACTTCAATGGACGAGAAGCTGATTGAGAATGCGATAAAGTATGTGGAGACGCATATTGCCCGTCCCGATTTATCTGTGGAAGAATTGAGTCATGAACTGGGCATGAGCCGGGTGCATCTCTATAAAAAGCTGTTGCAGATTACCGGTAAAACTCCGATAGAATTTATTCGTATTATCCGACTGAAACGTGCGGCACAACTTCTGCGCGAGAGCCAGCAGAATGTGTCGGAGGTTGCCTATCAGGTGGGCTTCAATAACCCCAAATATTTCAGTAAGTATTTCAAGGATGAATTCGGTGTTTTACCCTCTGTATATCAGGAAAAGGAGGGTAAATAACAAAAAGTACCCATTGTTGAAACATCTGATATTTCTATAAATCAAATAAGCCCTTTCCTTTCAACATCGGGAGGGCTTGTTTACTGTATGATTTCCTACTTTTACACTCGGAGAAAATAACTTTAAAAACAAAGATATGAAATTGAAAAACACTTCAGTTTGTTTGCTCGCAGGATGGATGCTGATGGCATGCTCCGGAGGCGGGTATGAGAAGACGAGTAACGGCATTGTTGTAAATGTCGAACAACAGCAACCGACGGATGTGCGAAAGGTGAAGGTTGAAGTAATGGGAGAGAAGTTGATTCATGTGTCGGCCACTCCCGAAAAAAACTTTTCAAAGGCGGAAAGCCTGATTATAGTTCCCCCAAAAGATAAGACGGACTTCAGTGTGGAAGAAAGTGAAGATGCCGTTTCGGTAAAAACCTCAGAGGTGTGCGCCATTGTATCCAAAGCTACGGGTGAAGTACGTTTTACCGATGCTTCCGGTAACCTGATTTTGGCGGAAGATGAGAAAGGCAGGAGTTTCCAGCCTATCGAAGTGCAGGGAACAAAGGCGTATACGGTACGTCAGGTATTCCAGTCACCCGATGATGAGGCGTTCTACGGACTGGGACAACACCAGGCTGATGAATTCAACTATAAAGGTAAGAACGAGGAACTTTTCCAGTATAATACAAAGGTTTCCGTACCTTTTATCGTTTCCAATAAGAATTACGGTATTCTGTGGGATAGTTATTCGCTTTGCCGTTTCGGCGATCCGCGTGATTATGCACAGTTAAGCACAGTTTTCAAACTCTATGATAAGGAGGGTAAGGAAGGCGCTTTGACAGGAACATACGTACCCTCTCAGAAATCAACAGCGGAGACACTGGTACGCCGGGAAGATTCTGTTTATTTTGAGCATCTGAAATCGGAAGATTTGTCGAAAGTCGTGAACTTACCAGAAGGATTTCCTTTCATGGGTTCACAGGTGACGTATGAAGGCGAAATTGAGCCGATGGAGAGCGGTCGGTTCCGTTTTATCCTTTATTATGCAGGATATACGAAGGTATATATTGACGGTGAACTGGTGGTTCCCGAACGTTGGCGTACGGCTTGGAACCCGAACAGTTATAAGTTTGCCGTAGATTTGAAAGCCGGTAAACGTGTTCCATTGAAAATTGAATGGATTCCTGATGGATATGTATCCTATTGCGGTTTGCGTGCATTGTCTCCTGTATCTGCTGAAGAACAGAACAAACAGTCGTGGTGGGGAGAAATGCAGAATGAAATCGATTATTATTTTGTTTATGGCGAGGATATGGACGAGGTAATCAGTGGATACCGTGCTCTGACCGGAAAATCACAAATCATGCCGAAGTGGGCGATGGGATACTGGCAGAGCCGCGAACGTTATAAGACGCAGGAAGAAATACTGGATGCTTTGAAGGAATTCCGTAAACGTCAGATTCCCATTGATAATATTGTGCTCGACTGGAGCTACTGGCCGGAAAATGCCTGGGGCAGTCATGAGTTCGACAAAGCTCGTTTCCCTGATCCGAAAGGAATGGTAGATTCTATTCATGCCCTGAATGCCAAGATGATGATTTCCGTTTGGCCGAAATTCTATATGACTACGGAACATTATAAAGAGTTTGATGAAAAAGGCTGGATGTATCAGCAGGCCGTTAAAGACAGCATCCGTGACTGGATTGGCCCCGGCTACGTCGGTTCTTTCTATGATGCTTATGCTGAGGGTGCACGGAAGCTGTTCTGGAAACAGATGGAAGATCATCTTTATCCCCTCGGAATTGATGCCTGGTGGATGGATGCCAGTGAACCGAATGTACGCGACTGTACGGATTTGGCTTACCGGAAAGCTTTGTGTGGTCCGACTGCTCTCGGTCCGTCCGATCAATATTTCAATGCGTATGCGTTGATGAATGCTGAGGCTATTTATGACGGGCAACGTGCCGTGGACAATGACAAGCGTGTATTCTTGCTGACTCGTTCGGGATTTGCCGGATTGCAACGTTATTCTACCGCAACGTGGAGTGGCGATATCGCTACCCGTTGGGAAGATATGAAGGCACAGATTTCTGCTGGACTGAATTTTGCAGTCAGCGGTATTCCTTACTGGACAATGGACATTGGCGGATTCTGCGTAGAAAAACGCTATGAAGACGGACAAAAGGAATTCAACAGGACCGGAAAAGAGAATGCGGACTATAAGGAATGGCGTGAGTTGAATACGCGTTGGTATCAGTTTGGCGCATTCTGTCCGTTGTTCCGTGCACATGGACAATATCCGTTCCGTGAGGTGTGGAATATAGCTCCCGAAGGACATCCGGCTTATAGTTCTATAGTGTATTATACGAAGTTGCGCTATACGATGATGCCTTATATTTATTCATTGGCCGGGATGACTTATTTTGATGATTATACGATTATGCGTCCGCTGGTAATGGACTTTACGGCAGATACAAAGGTGAATAATATCAGTGACCAGTTTATGTTCGGTCCGGCGTTGATGGCG
>ERZ791724.874-NODE-874-length-20325-cov-2.775481_pt1 | contig 20325 bp, 19 predicted proteins | sample MGYA00510044_ERZ791724 | MGnify/ENA primary metagenome ERZ791724 (study PRJEB30046, sample SAMN00715140) | human gut metagenome | study: EMG produced TPA metagenomics assembly of the A metagenome-wide association study of gut microbiota in type 2... | reverse complement strand
GACCATAGGCCGCAGCGCACAGCGCCGCAGCGGCAGGCTCTGGGAACGGCCATCCGGGAAGCGCAGCCCCGGCCGGGCCATCACAGCATCCGGATGCTCTGCCATCCAGTCGGCCAGGTCGCTAAGGGTATCAGCAGTGAGCTGGATGTCCGGGTTCAGGATGAAGTGGTAGTCGCTCGTCAGCTCCGGCAGGACGGTGTTGTGTCCGGTGCCGAAACCGCCGTTCTCCTTGCGGCAGCGCACCTCGACTTTCTGGCCGGGCTGAGTGGGTGCGGTGCGCAGAGTGCCGTCCTTTGCGGCAGCGGTCAGCCGCTTGCCGCTGCCGTCCGGGCTGGCGTTGTCCACCAGATAGAGGGTCAGCGGGTGGCGGCGGGTGTATTGCAGCACCGGCTGCGCCGCCTTGAGGGCTTCGTCGCAGCCGTTATAGACAACGATACAAGCAGAGAGTTCCAAGTTCGTTCTCCTTATCATTCCAGCGGTAATATCTTCAGGCTGAAATCTTCGCGCTGGATGTCGAAGTTGGGGTTGGTGCAGGGGTCGCCTGCAGCCAGCAGGTCGCCCCAGCGGGCCTGAAAACGCAACACCTCGCCCTGAAAACGCTTCTGCTTTTCGGGGTTGTCCTCCATGCCGCGGCTCTTGCTCTCGTAGTGGTAGAGCTGGGCAAACGGAGTGAATACGTTGGTGTAGCCTGCCTGACGGACGCGGACGCAGAAGTCCACATCGTTGAAGGCCACGGCATAGCTCTCGTCCAGACCGCCCACTTCGTCGTAGATCTCCTTGCGGATGAGCAGGCAGGCGGCGGTGTCAGCGTAGACGTCCTGCACATAGTTCAGGCGGCCCATATAGCCGTCGGAGCTGGCGGGATAGTACTTGTGCAGATGGCCCGCTACGCCGCCGATGCCGAAGCCGACACCGGCGTGCTGGATGGTATCGTCCGGGTAGAGCAGCTTTGCGCCCACGCAGCCCACCCGCTTCTGCTGGGCATACATGACCATCTCTTCCAGCCAGGCGGCGGTGATGACCTCGGTGTCGTTGTTGAGCAGAAGCAGATACTCACCGGTGGCGAACTTCTCGCCGAAGTTGTTCAGGGCGCTGTAGTTGAAGCCCTTGCCCTCCCAGGTGACGACCTTGAGGTTATCGGGGTGCTCTTTCTGCATCCGCTTATAGGTGCGGAAGGTTTCGGGGGCCTTGCTGTTGTTCTCGATGAGGATGATCTCAAAATCCGGGTAGGTGGTGCGGGCGTAGATGGACTCCACGCAGGTCTCCAAGTCGCGGATGTGGTCGCAGGTGGGGATGAGGATGCTCACCCGGCCCGGATGGTCGATCGTATAATCGGTCTTGTAGTAGCCCGGCGTACCCGGGATGAGGGACACATCGTCCACGGCCACGCCGCAGCGGGCGTAATGAGCCTTGAGGGCGGCAATGCCCGCGTCGATGCAGTAGGTCTTGGCGGAGATGTCGCTGGCCGTGCTGCCGGGGCTGGAACGCCAGTAATAGAGGGCGTGGGGGATGTGGACGATCTTCCGGGCCGTCTCGGTCAGGCGGAGGAAGAGCTCATAATCCTGACTGCCGTTGTACTCCATCCGCTCCGGGCCGCCTGCGGCGTCCATCAGCCGGCGGCTGAACAGGGTCAGGTGGCAGATATAGTTGTTGGAGCGGAGGTTGTCCAGCATGAAGTCCGGCTTGAAGTGGTAGAGCACCACGTTCTCCACCTTGCCCTCGAAGGTCGCCTCATCGGTATAGACGAAGTCGGCTCCCTGCTCTGCGATGGCCTTGGCCGCGTACCAGAGGGCGCAGGGGTGGAGGATGTCGTCGTGGTCCAGCAGGGCGATGAAGTCGCCGGTGGCCATCTCGATGCCTTTGTTGGTGTTGCCGGGGATGAGCTCATTCTTCTCCAGCTTCCTGTAGCGGATACGAGGGTCCACAGCGGCGCGCTGCTGCACCATCTCGCCCACACCCGGGGCAGTGCCGGCGTTCACACAGCAGAGCTCCCAGTTGCGGTAGGTCTGGTTCACAACGGAATCCAGCAGCTCTTCGAGGAAGTCCAGCGGGGTGTTGTAAAGCGGCACCACGATGCTGATCTTGGGGCCTGCAGGCTGGTCGCCTACCTGCCGCACCAGCAGTTCCACCGGTGCGAACCGGTCGGCGCGCATGACTTTGCCCGGGAAGAGGGCGGCGTACTCGCGGCGGGCGCGGGCCTGTTCCCGCACACCCTCGATGCCGCCGCTGCGCAGCTCCCGCAGGAACATGAAGAGGGGCAGAGTGTGCCAGAGCTGGCGGCTCTTGCTGACGACATAGCGCATGGGCCAAGTCATCTTCCAGAACTTCGAGCCGGTCACCTCGCCCAGTGTCTTTTCCAGCTGCTGCTCGTGGCTGCGGCTGAGCGAAAGGTCGCTGCGCAGCCGGGCGATGAGCTCAGCTTCCTCGCCGCAGGTGCGCTCAGCGCGCACCATCCGGTCACGCAGGATGTCCATTTCCATCTCGTAGCCCCGCACCATCTTCAGCTGGGTGGGCTGGCTGGTGCAGAACAGCGCCGACGGCTGAGCGCGGCCCTTGCTGCGCCAGCCAAAATCGCGGAAGTATCCCCGCTGAGCCAGCTGCTCGGCCCAGCCCGCCATCACGGTGCTCTCATCGCTCACCAGCAGCACCCGGGCGGGCAGGGTCTCGGGCAGCGTTTCCCACGCGGGGTCTGCCACCACAAGAAGCTCTGCCGCAGAGCTCTCTGTCCACTCTTCTGCCTCCACACCTGCACGGTGCAGGGCCTTGGCCAGCAGGGACATCTGCTCTCCCAGCAGAGCCGCTGAGGCGGGGTTTGCCTCCTCCACGATGCGCTGCGCCAATGCGCGGCAGCGCTCCCGCTCCCACTTTTCTTTCTTTTCCTTCTCCAACTGCATTCCGTTCTCTCCACCTGTTGTTCTTTATCGTATCGCTCCCGCTCTGGAGCGTGAAACGCGAAATAGTCTGTCTCTTGTGTACAAGCGTGTACAGTATACCAAATCACGTCTCATTTGAGAAGTATTTTGCGCAATTCCTTTTGATTTTTTACATGCCCAGCAGGCGGCGCAGCCAGCCGAACAGACCGCCGCCGGAGCTCGTGCCGCTGCCCACCGTCCGGATGGAAACGCCGGAGTAGTAGTGCTTCAGGATGTCGCGGTAGCCCATCCCCTCCTCGGCGGCATAGCCCACGGCGCCGCACTGGCTCATGCCCACGCCGTGGCCGAAGCCGTAGTAGTACATACAGGGTACACCCGCTGCATCCGTGCTGAAATCGAAGCAGTAGCGGGAGGACACGAACTGGCCGATATAGCGGTAGCTGCGGCCATTGGACACCAGCGTATTGTACTGGACGAAGCCGCCGAGGTCTTTGTGGGTGGTGTCGGCGCTCTGGTAGGGCTCGCCGGTGCGGCTGTCGTTGTACTCGACATAGTCATAATCCTTGCCGATGATGCGGCGCATCTTCTCGTGGTACTGGCGCTCATAGGGGCTTTCCACGCTCTTGAGATACGGCACGTCCGAGCCCCAGGCGTCGAGGCTGGAACAGGTGCCGTAGACGCCGGTCTGAGTGTTGTAGCCCGCGCTGGCCGACCAGACGGCGTCGATGACGCTGCCGTTGCAGGTCAGCACCTCATCCTTCACAGCCTCCACCGCCTTGCGGATGGCCGACCGGGCCGAGGACGGGATGTCCTCCACGGGGGTGTAGATGAGAGCGTTGGCCGAGGAGCCGTACTGCTTATGGTACTCGAGGTAGGAGTGGATGGCCACGGCCTGGGCCTTCCACGCCTCCTGCGCGGCACTGGCGCTGACATAGCTGCCGATGGAGCCAAGCTCCGTGTAGGTGATGCCCACCAGGCAGTCCACGAGGTCCAGCGACACGTTCCGGCGCAGGCCCTTGCCCTTGATATTCAGATAGGGCAGTGTGATCTTATCTTTGGAGCCGAAGAGCCAGCTCAGACAATTTTCCTCTTCCTCAGGGATAAGGGTGGTGTTTGCACCGCCAATGGTGGTGGCACCGGGTGCGGCATCCTCGGCAAACGCCGCCGGGACAGCCACACACAGCATCACAGCTGCCAGCACCAGCGCCGCCAGACGGCGCGCGAAATTCAGACTCTGCTTCACGGTCATTTCCTCCTGTGGTTTCTGGATCTTTTCATAGTTGTTATCAGTGTAACACACTGCGCCCCCGACGGCAAGGACGGAAGTTGTGCAAAAATGTGAAAAGACGCCTTTGCAAGCTGCCGGAATTGTGATACAGTATAGTATGAGATAATATGCCCCCTTTGGCGGGCATGACAAGGAGGGCCGGAATGGACAGCAGAGAGTTATATCCCAGCGACGAGCAGCGGCGCCGCATCATGGACTTTATCATGGCGGCGGGCGAGACGCTGCTGGAAAACGGAGCAGAGGTCTTCCGGGTGGAGCAGACGATGGAGATCATGGCCCGCAGCTTCCATCTGCGGGAGTTCCACGTCTATGTGCTGACCAACGGCATCTTTGCCAGCGCTGGCACGGCAGAGATCGCCGAAGTGCGGAACGTGCCGGTGCGGACGACCCACTTAGGCCGGGTGGCCGCGGTGAATGCCCTTTCCCGCGAGATAGCAGCCGGGGGCGTCACACTGGACGAGGCTGAGTGCCGCCTGGCCGAGGCCCGGCGCATCCCCTTCCCCAAAGGGAAGACCCAGCTTCTCGCCGGGATGAGCGGCACAGCCTGTTTTGCGCTCATCTTCGGCGGCACGATACGCTCGGCGCTGGCGGCAGCGGCGGCGGGTTTCATCGTCAGCGGCTATCTGCTGCTCTGTGAAAATCGGAGGCTTTCCAACGGCTTCCGCAAGATCTCGGCGGCAGCGCTCATTACATTGGTCTGCATTCTGGGGTGCCATCTGCTGGACACTGAGGCCAGCCACGCCATCATCGGCACCCTGATGATATTGACCCCCGGCATCGCCTTCACCATGGGCATCCGGGACTTCGTGCAGGGCGACTACCTCTCCGGCACCATCCGGATGATAGATGCCCTGCTCATCGCGGCCAGCATCGCCATCGGCACCGGCCTTGTTCTGAGCCTTACTTCTCTGCTGACGGGGGTGACGGTGGTATGATGACCTTGACAAGCACACAGATTGGCCAGCTGGTGGCACAGTTCTTTCTGGCCGGGGCGGGAACGCTGAGTTTCGCCGTCCTCTTCGCCTGCCCTAAGCGCACGCTCCCCTGCTGTGCGCTGGTGGGCGCAGTGGGCTGGTTCGTCTACGAGCTGGCTGTCTTATACGGGGCCGACGCGGCGGCAGCCTCCCTCATCGCGGTCATCCCACTGTCGCTGGCGGCGCGTATCTGCGCCGTGCTGCTCAAGACGCCGGTGACGGTCTTTTTGCTGACCGGCATCTTCCCGCTGGTGCCCGGCGCGGGCATCTACTACACCGCCTACTATTTCATCCAGGGCGAGAATGCCCTTTCTCTGGCCAACGGCATCTCCACCTTCAAGGTAGCCGTGGCGCTGGCTGTGGGCATCGCGCTGGTGCTGGGTCTGCCCATGCCCAGCGGCCACGCCTGGAAGCGGAAATAGATCTCTGCCTCCCTTGTGCGGCTCTTTTGCCGGTGCTATAATCAAATCATACTTAACATAAAGGAGTGTCTGCCGATGTCTGTTATGGAAACGCTCAACACCCGCCGCACCTACCGCCGCTTCGCCCAGAAGCCGGTGTCACAGGATGTGGTGGACGATATGGTGGAGGCCCTGCGCCTGTCGTCCTGCGGCGCGAACCGTCAGGCCGTGAAGCTGGTGGTGGTGCAGAACCCCGAGATGGTGAAAAAGGTCCATCCGCTGGTCAAGTGGGCCGCCTATCTGCCGCCGGAGCAGGGTGCTCCCAAAGCCGACGAGCAGCCTGTGATGTATCTGGCCGTCGTGCAGGACAGCTCCATCCCCGGCGACCTGAACACCGACACCGGCATCGCGCTGGCGAACATCACCCTCGCCGCATGGGCCAAGGGCGTGGGCAGCTGCATCATGGGCGCCATCAACAAGCCCGCCCTGAGCGAACTGCTGGGCATCGCCGCGCCGGAAAAGCTGGCGTTCATGGTAGCTCTTGGCTACCCCACTCACGCCGCCAGGGTCGTACCGATGACGGAGAAGACCGGCATCAAGTATTACCTCGATGAGAACGGTGACTACTGCGTGCCGAAGCGGAGCGTGGAAGAGCTGGCGCGGACGGTTTAACCTCTCCGTCAGCGCTGGCGCGCAGCCACCTCCCCTATCGAGGGGAGGCTCTGGCGAGCCGGGCCTCGCTGCAGCTTCTGGATGAGCGGATTTTGTCAAGCTGCCGTGGATCCAGGCAGCAGGGCACTACAGCTCCCGATAAATCAAGCCTTGCTCGTCCAGCGTAAGCCTGACCGACATGCCAAGGGCTCCCCTGATAGGGGAGCTGTCTGCGAAGCAGACTGAGAGGTTCTGCATATATACATCACTCTCAAGCTTTATTCTGCATAATTGTTTGCAATTCGGTTTCAATTTGATGGAATTTTTGCACAACACTTGACTTTTCAAATTGTACAACCTATACTAAACACGCTCTCTGATTTTTCGATGAATCGCATCGCAGCAGAGAGATGCAAACGATATGCACATAAAGAGGAGTGTTTGAATATGAAAAAGATCTCTCGCCGCAGCTTCCTGGCTGCCGCCGCTGTTGCCGCTGCTGCTCTGGCTCTGACCGCCTGCGGCGGCTCTGCCTCCACTGCTTCTTCCGCTGCTGCAAGCTCTGTTGCTGCTTCTTCTGAGGCTGCTTCCACCAGCGCTGCCGCTGCTGAGCTGACCACCGTTGAGGCTGGCAAGCTGACTATGGCTACCAACGCCACCTTCCCTCCCTACGAGATGACCACCGACGCCGGCACCATTGAGGGCATCGATGTGGACACCGCACAGGCCATTGCCGAGAAGCTGGGCCTGGAGCTGCAGATCGACGACATGGATTTTGACGCCGCTCTGCTCAGCGTGCAGCAGGGCAAGGCCGACATCGCCATGGCAGGCATCACTGTCACCGACGAGCGGATGGCTGTGATGTCCTTCTCCGACAGCTACGCCACCGGCATCCAGTCCGTCATCGTGCCCGAGGGCTCCGACATTGCCTCTGTGGACGATCTGGCCGGCAAGAAGATCGGCACCCAGCGCGGCACCACCGGCTACCTGTACTGCTCCGACGACTTTGGCGAGGACGCCGTGGTGGCCTACGACAACGGCCTGACCGCTGTACAGGCCCTGAACAACGGCCAGGTGGACGCTGTGGTCATCGACAACGAGCCCGCCAAGGCCTATGTGGAGTCCAACCCCGGCCTGAAGATCCTGGACACCAGCTACGCCGAGGAGGACTACGCCATTGGCATGAACAAGAGCAACACCGCTCTGCTGGAGGCTGTGAACGCCGCTCTGGAGGAGCTGAGGGCCGACGGCACCCTGCAGGCCATCGTGGACAAGTACATCAAGGCTGAGTAAACAGACCCCTCAAGGGGAGGCGGCCCACCGGGCACCTCCCCTTTTTTAAGGGATATAGGTTACAAAATTCTGACAAGATCACAACAGACGAAAAGAAAGTGAGGATGCGAATGGCCGCACAATACGAACTGTTGAGTCAGCTGCTGAAAAGCGGCGGCCGGCTGGACATGGGGCAGGAGCTGTTCTACAAATTTTATCAGGCCTTTGTCCTGAAGGACCGCTGGCTCCAGTACATCGGGGGCGTAGGCACCACCCTGCTGGTCACTGCCATTGCTCTGGCCATGGGCGTCCTGCTGGGCAGCGTGGTGGCGCTGGTGCGTGTGGCCCACGACCAGCAGCGCCCCGGCCGCCGCAACCCGGTGCTGGGGGTCTTTAACGCCGTGTGCCAGGTGTACACCACCGTGATCCGGGGCACCCCCATGATGGTGCAGCTGCTGATCATGAGCATGGTCATCTTCAACAACAGCCGCAACTTTACCATGGTAGGCGCTCTGGCGCTGGGCATCAACTCCGGCGCTTACGTCTCCGAGATCATCCGGGGCGGCCTGATGGCTGTGGACCCGGGCCAGATGGAGGCCGGCCGCAGCCTGGGCCTGAACTACATCACCACCATGGTGGTCATCATCATCCCCCAGGCCATCCGGGCGGTGCTGCCTGCCCTGGGCAACGAGTTCATCATGCTGCTGAAGGATACCTCCCTTATCACCGTCATCGGCGGCAAGGAGCTGCTGTATGCGGCCCAGGGCATCATGAACCGCACCTACGAGGCCATGTTCCCCCTGTTTGGCGTGGCACTGATCTATCTGGTGCTGGTGATGATCTTTACCTGGCTGCTTGCAAAATTTGAGAGGAGGCTGGCACAAAGTGACCGATAAGATCCTGGAAGTCCGGGGCCTGACCAAGACCTACGGCGGCGAAAAGCGCAAGGGCGCAAAGCAGGCTGCCCCCACTCTGGACGTGCTGCGGGGCATCGACATCGACATCTACCGGGGAGACGTGGTCTGCCTCATTGGCCCCTCGGGCTGCGGCAAATCCACCTTTCTGCGCTGCCTGAACCGGCTGGAGATCCCCACCGGCGGCAGCATCAAATTTGAGGGCGTGGAGGTGGACGACGACCACATCGACTCTGTCCGCCAGAAGATGGGCATGGTGTTCCAGCACTTCAATCTCTTCCCCCACCTGACCGTCAAGAAAAACCTTGAGCTGGCCCCCAGCCTGCTCAAGCTCAAGGACAAAGAAGCCATTTCCAAGCGCGCCGACGAGCTTCTGGCCCGCGTAGGTCTGGCCGACAAGGCCAACGCCTACCCCAAGAGCCTTTCGGGCGGCCAGCAGCAGCGCATCGCCATCGCACGCGCACTGGCAATGGACCCGGACGTCATCCTCTTTGATGAGCCTACCAGCGCCCTCGACCCCGAGATGGTCGGCGAAGTGCTTGAGCTGATGAAGGAGCTGGCTCACACCGGCATCACCATGCTGGTGGTCACCCATGAGATGGGCTTTGCCCGCGAAGTCTCCAACCGCGTCATCTTCATTGACGAGGGAAGGATCCAGGAGGATGAGCCGCCGCAGGAGCTGTTCACCAACCCCAAGCACCCGCGTCTGAAGGCATTCCTCTCCAAGATGCTGTAAGATATAAAGAAATAACACAAAACCCGGAACTCTTTTCAAGCCGTCCTGGCTCTGAAAGGGTTCCGGGTTTTGTTCATTGTTTTCTCAGAGAGCTGTTTTGCAGCAGTCTTTCTTCTTATGCTCAGTTGTTGGCTTCCACCTTGCTCAGGAGGATACGGTCATTGTCGAGGACCTTGCCGGCGTTCTCGCGGAACTTCTCGAGCAGGTCGTCCACGGTCATCTTGCTGCGGGCCTCGCCCTTGACATCGAAGACGATGCGGCCCGCGTCCATCATGAGAGTGCGGTTGCCCAGCTCCAATGCCTGATGCATATTGTGGGTGACCATCAGGCAGGTGATCTTCTTTTCGGCCACGATGCTCTTGGTGAGGTCCAGCACCTTTTCGGCGGTGGCAGGGTCGAGAGCGGCGGTGTGCTCGTCCAGAAGCAGGAGCTTCGGGGTGACGAGGGTGGCCATCAGCAGGGTCAGCGCCTGACGCTGACCGCCCGACAGCAGGCCCACCGGCTGCTTCATCCGGTCTTCGAGGCCCATATCCAGCAGGGCCAGCTTCTCACGGAAGATCTCCTTATCCTTGCGGGAGATGCGGGAGAAGATGGCGTTGGGGGCGGTCCCGGCGCGAAGGTAGGCCAGCGCCAGATTCTCCTCGATGGTCATGTTGGGGGCCGTACCCTTGAGCGGGTCCTGGAACAGGTGGCCGATGACCCGGCTGCGCTGATATTCCGGCGCGAAGGTGATGTCCTCGCTGCCCAGCGTGATACTGCCCTCGTCGGCGATGAAGCCGCCGGTGATGGCGTTGAAGAGGGTGGATTTGCCCGCGCCGTTGGAGCCGACGATGGTGGCGAAGTCTCCCGCTTCCATGGTCAGGCTGACGCCGTTCAGGGCCACTTTCTCGTTGACGGTGCCGGGATTGAAGGTCTTGTGCAGGTCACGAAGTTCGAGCATCTCCATTTTACACACGCTCCTTCCGTGCCTGACGGGCCGCATTGCGGCGCTTCTCAAAGGCGATCTTCTCCTGGATGGCGGGCATCGAGATGGCCACAGCCACGATGATGGCGCTGACCAGCTTCATGGCAGCAGCCGGGACGTTGAAGCGGAGGGCCACCGCCACGATAAAACGGTAGAGGCAGCTGCCGAACACGACGCCCAGCACACGGCGCACCATCGTCCGCTTGCCCACCAGCGTTTCGCCGATGATGAGGGAAGCCAGCGCGATGGTCACCATGCCGGTGCCTACGTTGATGTCGCAGCTCTTCTGGTACTGAGCCAGCAGGCCGCCGGAAAGGGCCGTCAGTGCGCCCGAGATGCAGAGGCCCACCGTAATCGTGAAGGCGGGGTTGATGCTGGAAGCACGCACCATGGCAGCGTTATCGCCGGTGGCACGAATCGAAAGGCCGAGGCGGGTTCCGAGGAAGCCCACCATGGCGGCACCGGCCAGCGCGATGACTACCGCCGCCAGCACCAGCTTATACCCGCCGCCCGTAAAGCTCAGGGCGCTCTTGGCGATGGAGAAGACGGTATCGGTCTTGACCAGCGACATGGTGGACGAGAAGCCCATCACGGCCAGGTTGATGGTGTAGAGGCCGGTGTTGACGATGATGCCGGCCATGATGCTCTCGACGCCGAGGCGGGTCTGCAAAAAGGCTGTGATGAAACCGGAGCACACACCGGCCGCCATCGCCGCCAGCAGGGCGAGGAAGGGGTGGCCAGTCAGCGCCACCTGACAGGCGACAGCGCAGCCAAGGGTGAAGCAGCCGTCAGTGGACAGGTCCGCGATATTCAGGATGGAATAGCTCAGAAACAGAGCCAGCGCAACGAGGGCGTAGATGCAGCCCAGCTCGAGCGCGGTCTGGATGACGTTGAGCGAAAAGATACTCGCCAGCATGGTGTGCTCCTTTTATTTTAATGTGTAACCTCTCAGTCTCGCTACCGCTCGACAGCTCCCCTACCGAGGGGAGCCTCTGGCGAAGAGAGAAAGCTTTACGAAATGCCAAAGCCTCCCCTCGTTAGGGGAGGTGGCATTGCGAAGCAATGACGGAGAGGTTTAACCAAAGTTTTCCGCCGTGGTCACTTCCACGACCTCGGTGCAGTAGGGTGCAAAGGCCTTCTTCACGGTGTCGAGGTCGAGGCCCAGAGCCTCGCAGGTCTCGGTGTTGATGGTGGCAATGCCGTTGTCGAAGGTCTGGAAAGGCAGGTCTGCAGGGGTCTTGCCGTCGCAGAGCAGTTCCACCACCATATCGGCGGTAGCCTCGCCCAGCTGGACGTAATCGACGCCGTAGCCCACGAAGGCACCGTTCAGGGCGAAGCTGTCAGCGCCGGTGTAGTGCTGGACACCTGCCTCGGTGAAGGTCTCGTAGATGGAAAGCTCGGCGGTCATGACGGTGTTGTCGGTGGGGGTGAAGACAGCCTTGACACCGGCGGCGATGAGAGCCTCAGCGGCCATCTGGACTTCGGCGGTGGTGGTGCCGTTCTTCTCGATGTACTTGATGCCCTTGCTGTCGCAGAAAGCCTTGGCGTCTGCAATGGCCTGTGTAGAAGAATCCTGGCTCAGATCATACAGCAGACCGATGGTGTCGATGTCGGGATTGACGGCCAGGATGAGGTTCATGATGGCGTCGGTGTTCAGGGCGTCGGAAGTGCCGGTGATGTTCGGCTCGGTGTCAAAGCCTGCGACAGCAGGGTCGGTGACGGCGGAGTAGACGACGGGGATGTCGGTATCCTCCACAGCAGCCAGCATGGTAGCGGCGGTGGGGGTAGCCACGGCCACGATGACGTCCACGTCATCGGCCACAAGGTCGGCGCCGATCTGGTTCAGGTTGGTCTGGTCGGCCTGCGCATTGGCGTAGTAGTCGGCGTAGTCGAAGGTGACGCCCTTCTCCTTGCCCACCTCGTCCAGACGCTCTTCCACCGACGCAACGATCTGGTTCAGAGAAGCGTGGTCAACATAGTTGACAATGCCCACCTTGAAGGTCTGGCCTGCCTCGCTGGCGGCGGCAGAAGATGCTGCTGCACTGGAAGCGGTGCCGGATGCAGTGCTCGAAGCGGACGAACCGCAGCCGGTCAGACCCAGCGCGGAAACAGTGGCGGCGGCCATAGCAGCTTTCAGAAAGCTGCGGCGGGAGATCATGTTCATGGTTTTCATAGCGGTTGCTCCTTCCTTGGAGCGGGCGGCATGTAAAATAAAAACCCGCTCCACTTGCGGGACGGGCTTTTGTTCTCATATAACAAAACGACCCTGTCCCTGTGTGTTCATCCACAAGGACAGAGTCGAGAAATTCGAATCTGCGGTGCCACCTTGCTTGCCTTGCCCGCTTTCCTCTTGAAAGCCGCAAAACCCCTCACAGAGAGCCAACACTCCCCTGCCCTGTAACGGAGGCTTCCGTCCCAAGCTACTGGAGGCTCTGCCTCGTTTGCCCGGCCCTCGGCGGCCCACGAATCTCTGCCCCGCTCTCGCCCGTTTTCACTGTCCGGGCTCACTGAAGATGCGCTTTGCAGGTTCTCTTCCGCCTCATCGGTTTGATTGCATTATACACTTTATCCGTGTAAAGTCAAGAGGGAATTTCAAAATTTTCCGTCAGATTTTTTCACGTTTCATCACTCGAGGTTGAGTTTGTTTCGCATCAGCCAGACCGTCAGCCCGAACCAGAAGACGCCGAATGCCGCCGCGATGCCCAGCGTGACCATCGCGCTCCCCATGTAGCCCAGAGCCGAGACGGTAGTCTCGATGCTGCCCACATCGCCTACGGCGCTGTAGATGGCCGTCTCGTAGACGCCGGTGCCGATCTGGAGCAGCTTTTCGAGCCAGCCCTGCACATACTGCATGACAAAGAAGCTCAGGATGCCCGCCAGCGCGGGGTGGTTCTTGAACTGATGTCCCACCATGCAGGCAGCATAGATGCAGGCGATGGCGCTGACCATCCGCACGAAGCCGACGACGCCGCTGAAAGCCAGCGCCTCCCAGAACTCCATGTTACAGCGGGCGAATGCCTCCCGGATGCCCGACCACATCCGCGGCAGCTGCTCAAGCAGGTCCATATCCGCCATCATCATAACAGCCAGAATGCCGAAGGAAAGACAGGCTGCGAGGATGCTGCACAGGCTCCACACGGTGCTGGAGATGAGCTTCGAGGTCACAAGCTGTGTTTCCGTCACCGGCAGGGTGTGCATCAGATAGCCCTCCCGGCCCAGCAGGTTGCGGTAGAAGCGCTGCACGATGGTCATGATGGTGACGACCACGGTGCCGATGATGACGGCGGTGTAGACAAGGCTCAGCAGGCCCACGAGAGCCGAATAGGCGTCACTATTGGTGCTGTTCCATCTCCAGACTGAGCCGCCAAAGAGCACCGACGCCGCCAGCAGGGCCAGATACATTCCGCCGTAGGTGCGGGCGGTGGCCTTGAACTCATATTTCAGTAACTTTTTCAGCATTTGAATACCTCCCGGAAATATGCATCCACACTCATGCCCTCGGTCTCGCGGAGCTCATCCACCGAGCGGTGGGCGAAAATTCTGCCGTTCTTCAGGAACACAGCCTCATCCAGCACCGGCTCCACATCCTCGATGAGGTGGGTGGAGATGATGACCGAGGCGTCCCGGCTGTAGTTGGTGAGGATGGTGTTCAGGATGTAGTCCCGCGCCGCCGGGTCCACGCCGCCGATGGGTTCATCCAGCAGGTAGAGCCGGGCATTCCGGCTCATGGCAAGAATGAGCTGGACTTTCTCCTTGTTGCCCTTGGAAAGGCTCTTGAGGGGTGCTTTGGGCGAAAGCTCCAGCTTTTCCAGCATCTCATTCGCCTTGGCGGGGTCGAAGTCGGCGTAGAAATCCCGGAACATCTCCACCAGCTGCTCCACCCGCATCCAGTCGGGCAGCCATGCGGCGTCCGGCAGATAGGAGACGATGGCTTTCGTATCCGGGCCGGGGGCCATGCCCGCGATTCGGATGCTGCCCGCCGTGGGCTGCAAAAGGCCGTTCGCCAGTTTGATGAGGGTGGTCTTGCCGCTGCCGTTGGGGCCAAGCAGGCCCACGATGCGGCCAAAGCCGATGTGCAGGTCGATGCCGTCGAGGGCGTTCGTCCCCTTCTGGTAGGATTTCGTCAGGCCCTCACAAGTTAAAAGCTCATTCATTTGAATCACTCTCCTTTGTTTCCCAGCCCGTCATAAGCTTTGCGGCCTCTGCCGGGCCGTAGCCGATGCCGCGCATTTTCTCGAGATATTCGGCGGTCATGGCGCAGGCCGTCTCGTTCCGCAGCTGTTCCAAAAGGGCTGTATCTTCGGTGACGAAGCGGCCCGTGGTCCGCTCGGTGTGGACAAGCCCTTCCGCTTCCAGCTGGGCCAGCGCCCGCTGCATGGTGTTGGGGTTGACGCCTGCCGCTGCGGCCATGTCGCGCACTGAGTCCAGATGTCCGCCGGGCGGGTAGATGCCCGCTAATATTTTTGCCTTGAGCCGTTCCACGATCTGTGCGTAGATGGGGCGGCTCATATCGAATCGTTCGCCCATCGTCTCATCTCCTTGTGTCGCTGTACTAAGTGCCTAATACAATAATACTCAAATCATCTTTTTTGTCAAGAGGGAATTTTCAATCTCTTCAAAATATGCTATACTGTCTTTTGTATGCTACAGAAAATGCGCAGGAGCACAGAATCTATGAAAGCAACCATCATCATCCCCAACATCAACGGCAAAGGCTGGCTCAAGGACTCCATCGAATCGGTCTACGCCCAGACGGAGCAGGACTTCGAGCTTATCGTGGTGGATAACGGCTCCACCGACGAGAGCCTTGAGCAGGCCCGTAGCTATCGCAGCCGCCCGAACTTCCAGCTTATCGAGAACGGCTCCAACACCGGCTTTTCCCACGCCGTCAATCAGGGCATCGCCCGGGCGAAAAGCGAGTTTGTGGTACTGTTCAACAACGACGCCTTTGCAGAGCCCCAGTGGCTGGCCGAGCTCATCCGCGTGGCCGAGAGCGACGAGAAAATTTTTGCCGTCCAGAGCCTTATGATACGCCACTTCGACCGGGAGCTTGCCGACGACGCTGGCGATTACGTCACATGGATGGGCTTTGCCTGCAAGACCGGCGACGGCCGCCGGGCCAGCCGCTACACCAAACAGAAGCGCATCTTCTCGGCCTGCGGCGGCGCGGCCCTCTACCGCAAAAGCATCCTCGACGAGATCGGCGTCTTCGATGAAAACTTTTTTGCCTACTTCGAGGACGTGGACCTCAGCTGGCGCGCCAACAACGCGGGCTACAAGAATGTCCTCTGCCCCACGGCAAAGTGTTACCACATCTGCGGCGCCAGCACCGGCGCGGTGCGGTACAACGCCTTCAAGAGCCAGCAGAGCGGCCGCAACAGCATCCTTCTCCCCCTCAAGAACGAGCCTCTGCTGATGCTCATTCTCAACTTCATTCCGCTGGCGCTGGGCTATCTGCTCAAGTGCTACAAGTTCCACAAACAGGGCTTCGGCGAGGCGTGGGACAAGGGAATGCGTGAGGCCTTCGATTTGCTCAAAAACGACCAGTTGGGCAAGCGTCCCTTCCGCCTCCGCGACCTGCCGAATTATGTTCTCATGGAGCTGTGGATGATATGGAATATGGTGCCGTATCTCTGGTATCGGCTGGTGGTCGTAAGATTTGATCTGAAGTAATTCTGGATATGCAAAAACCGGGAAGCTCTGGGAGCTTCCCGGTTTTTGTTTGTGATTCGTTTTATGCCGCCGCGCTGGCCGCACTTTCGGCCTGCGGCTCTGCGTCCGAGGCGGCTTCGCTTTCGGCGGTGCTGTCCGCTTCCTCGCTGGCGGCTGCGGCCTCGGAGGACGCGGCGTCAGACTCGGCGGGCGTTTCGCCGCCGGTGGCGAGGATGGCGTCCTGCACCTCGCTGTCTGCCATCATGGCAGGTTCGGAGGCAGTGGACGCCGCCGTTGACTCGGGCTTCGTCTCGCTCTCGGTCAGGCCGGTAAGATACCAGCTGCCGCTCTGGCGGCTGAACAGATAGTCCATGTACTTGACCGGCGTATCCGAGGTGGTGGTGAGGATGCTGTCCGTTGCGTTCTGGTTGGGGATATAGCCCACGGTGACGTGGAGGAGGCCGTCCTTCTTGAACAGCTTGGTGACGGTGGCGCGGTAGCTGCCCACGCTGCCGGTGACGGGGATTTTATAGCACTGGGTGGTGTCGTCGAACTCGACGGTCATATCCTCCATCTCGAAGGTCTTGTGGGTCATGCGGAAGCTGGGGCCGACAAGCTTTGCGAGGTAGGCATCCACGTCCACCGAGGGGATGAGCAGCTGCTCGGTATCGGGGTCGGTGTTGTAGCCGTCGAAACCGCCCTGGGTCTCCTGGATGCTGTACACACAGCCCCAGACCGCAGCCTCGCGGAGGGTCAGGTCGTCGATGTTCTCGATGCCCTCAAAAGGCACGGGGTCGAACAGCACCAGACCTTCCAGCTTGTCCTCGTATTCCTGCTTCTGGGCCGTATCGTCAAACAGTTTTGCCACGGCGTTCACGCCTGCGTGCAGCACGGTCAGCACGCCGATGAGCACCAGCACCGCGATGACCAGCCCGAGGGCCTGCCGACCACGGCGGCGGTGGAGCCGGGCGTGTTCTTCCGGGGTCATTTCTATCTTCATATGGTTATCGTCTCCTGCGTTGTTTCACTTTTCAGATAAAAACAGTATACCACAATCATGGGCAGGGTGCAAAACCCTGCCCGTGTTATTTTGGTGAAAGCCGTTCATTCCCAGTTCTTCCAGACGTCGGGCTGGTAGCCGACGGTGGCCTGACGGCCATTGCGGACGATGGGGGTGCGGAACAGCTGCTGGTTCTCGAAGAGCTTGTCTTCTTTCTGCCAGTCTACAAGCGCGTCCAGCAGAGCGAGGGTCTGCTTGTCCTTGGCGTTGGGGTCCACCAGCGCCTGCCAGCCGCCCAGAGCGCGGGACACATTTTCAAACTCGCCCCGGCTCATCTCTTTTTCTTTCAAATCGATCATCTGGAACTTGATGCCGCGCTCCTTGAAATAGCGCTGGGCCTTTTTGGTATCGAAGCACTTGGTAGTGCCGAATATCTGGATGTTCATGGTCTTGCCCTCCTGTTCATTCTGCTCTATTGTAACATATCTGCGCCCGAAAGCCTATAGCATATTTTCTGCTCCGCCGGGCCACACTGCTCTCAGCGCCTTTTCTTATTCTGAATGGAGGTAGTACCAACATGAAAGCATTCGTAGACCCTGAACTCTGCATCGGCTGCACCCAGTGTGCCGGGCTCTGCCCCGAGGTATACCAGATGGAGGGGACTCTGGCCGTCGCCATCCCCGGCGACATCCCGCCCGACCAGGTGCCGCTGGCTGTGGACGCCGCCAACGCCTGCCCGGTGAGCGCGATAAGGGTAGAGTAAAACTTTCCGAAAGAGGCTGAGAGGTTTATCCCTCAGTCTCTTTTTTCTTTGGGCCATTCGTGGTATACTATAAGATGTGAAATTATGGAATGGAGGACCACAAGCTATGCGTTTACTGGTCATTGACGGCAACAGCATCGCCAACCGTGCCTTTTACGGCATCAAGCTGCTGACCACCAAAGACGGCCGCTATACCAACGCCATTTTCGGCTTTCTGAATATCCTGCTCTCCCTGCTCAAGGAATGCGGACCCGACGAGGTGGCCGTGGCCTTCGACCTCAAGGCCCCCACCTTCCGCCACAAGATGTATGACGGCTACAAGGCCACCCGCCACAAGATGCCCGACGAGCTGGCCGCGCAGATGCCGGTGCTCAAAGAGCTTCTGGCCGCGCTGGGCTACCGTGAGGTGACAGCTGAGGGCTGGGAGGCCGACGACATCCTCGGCACCCTTTCTGCCGCCTGCGCCGCCCGCAGCGACGACTGCTTCCTCGCCACCGGAGACCGGGACAGTTTACAGCTCGTCAGCGACACCACCACCGTCCTGCTGGCCACTACCGCCATGGGCCGCAGCAAGACGGCGGTAATGGACGTGGACGCCGTGAAGGAAAAGTACGGTGTCTCTCCCCGCCAGCTCATCGACGTCAAGAGCCTCATGGGCGACACCTCCGACAACATCCCGGGCGTGAAGGGCATCGGCGAGAAGAGCGCCATCACCCTCATCCAGAAATACGGCAGTCTGGCGGGCGTTTACGCCCATCTCGACGACACTGCTGACAAGACCATCAAGCCAAAACAGCGGGAGCATCTGGCCGAAGACCGCGCCATGGCAGAGCTGAGCTACACGCTCGGCACCATCCGCACCGACGCCCCCATCGACACCGCCGAGGGTGCCTATGTCGTGGGCGAGGGCAACAAAACCGAAGCCGTCCGGCTGATGCAGGAGCTGGAACTTCACTCCCTTATCGCCCGCTTCGGTCTGAGCGACATCGCCCCCGCCGCCGACCCGGAAAGAGCGTCGGCAGAGCCTCTGCAGGAGGCTGAGGTGACTGTTCTGCCCGCCGAGCCGAAGGGGCATTACCTCGTGGCCGCGCGGCCTGCCGTCATGGGCAAGCAGGGTACCCGCAATGTGGAGCTGCAGCCCGCCGCATGGTACGCCGTACAGGACAAGGCGGTCTTCCCGCTGGAAGACGGCGACCTGCTCCGTCTGCTGGACAACAAAGACGTCACCCTTGACGTCTTCGACAGCGCCCCGCTCTACGCCCGCGCCATGGCTGCGGGAAACTGGGGCAGCAGCATCGTCTGGGACGGCAAGCTGGCGGCCTATCTGCTGGACGCCTCGGCTTCCAAGTACAACCTCTCGGAGCTCATCATCAGCTACCGCGCCGACGCCGCTTTTACCTGTGAGAAGTGGCCGGACGCCGGTGCGCTGGCCGACCTGTTCGCCAAGATGAAGGCAGAGATCACCGCGCTGGGCGAAGACTCCCTCTACAACGACATCGAGTTCCCGCTGGCGCAGGTGCTGGCCGACATGACCCGCATCGGCATCCTCGTGGACAAAGAGGGCATCGAGAAGTTCGGCGTGAAAATGCGCTCGGAGCTGGAAGATGTCCTCACCCGCATCCACATGGAGACGGGCAGCGCCAGCTTCAACCCCAACAGCCCCAAACAGCTGGGCGAGATGCTTTTCGACACCATGGGCCTGCCCCACGGCAAAAAGACCCAGCGCGGCTGGTCTACCGACGCCGAGACGCTGGAAGCCCTGCGGGACTACCCGCTGGTAGAGGATATTCTGCAGTACCGCGCCTACCAGAAGCTGAACTCCACCTATGTGGAGGGCCTGCTGAAGGTCATCGCGGAGGATGGCCGCATCCACACCCGCTTCAACCAGACCGAAGCCCGCACCGGACGGCTTTCCTCCGACAACCCCAACCTGCAGAACATCCCCATCCGCACCGAGCTGGGCAGCCAGCTCCGCGCTTACTTTGTGGCGCGGCCCGGCTGCGTGCTGGTGGACGCCGACTACAGCCAGATCGAGCTGCGCATCCTCGCCCATGTCACCGGCGACGAGCATATGCAGCAGGCGTTCCTCACCGGCGAGGACATCCACCGCAGCACTGCCGCTAAAATCTACGGCCTGCCCCTTGAGCAGGTCACGCCCCGCCTGCGCTCTTCGGCAAAAGCCATCAACTTCGGCATCATGTACGGCAAGGGCGCTTACAGCCTCTCGAAGGACATCGGCGTGAGCGTCAAGGAGGCCGACGCCTTCCTGAAAAACTATCTGGCCACCTTCCCGAAAGTCAGCGGCTACATGGACAAGACCATCTCCGACGCCCGGAACTGCGGCTATGTGTCCACCCTCTTCGGACGCCGCCGCTCCCTGCCGGAGCTGGCCAGCACCAACTTCAACGTGCGCGCCAGCGGCGAGCGCATGGCCCGCAACACCCCCATCCAGGGCACCGCTGCGGACGTGATCAAGCTGGCCATGGTGCGGGTCTGGCGGCGTCTGCGGGACGAGAAGATGGAGAGCCGCCTCATCCTGACCGTCCACGACGAACTCATCGTCGAGGCCCCGGAGGCAGAAGCCGCGAAAGCCGCCGCCATCCTGCAGGAAGAGATGGAAGGCTGTGTCAATTACGCTGTCCCCCTGAGCACCGAAGTGCATCAGGGCAAAAACTGGCTGGAGGCCCACTAAAACCATGATCATCTTAGGAATCGAATCTACCTGCGACGAGACCGCCGCATCTCTGGTGGAAGATGGCCGGCACCTGCTGAGCAACGTCATCTCCACCAGCGTCAAGGAGCAGGCACTTTACGGCGGCGTCGTGCCGGAGATCGCC
>ERZ791724.868-NODE-868-length-20401-cov-2.276074_pt1 | contig 20401 bp, 18 predicted proteins | sample MGYA00510044_ERZ791724 | MGnify/ENA primary metagenome ERZ791724 (study PRJEB30046, sample SAMN00715140) | human gut metagenome | study: EMG produced TPA metagenomics assembly of the A metagenome-wide association study of gut microbiota in type 2... | reverse complement strand
CGCGACCCTAACCTTGGCAAGGTTATGCTCTACCAACTGAGCTATTTCCGCAGGTCTTTTTTGTAGAACGGGTGCAAAGATAAGGAGTTTCCCCGTTACAGCCAAATTTTTTACATAGAAAATGTTACAGTTTTATTAGTTCCTCACTTGCAAAGAAGTGCCGGACACAGTGACTTTATAATGTTTCAGATACTCTGTACCTTCCCCCGTAGGAAATCCGCCACTACTCAAATTATATTTGGTATGGCATTTAGGACATTCTGCCGTCCCCAATCCATCTTCCAAGATCTCTACCGAAACATTACGACTGGCCTCCACCGGACAAGCAGCATCATAAGCAACATAAGTATTCCCCTCTGAGAAAACACTCTGCCCGATAATCAATCCCGCATAGCCCACCGGCAGTCTATTTACATTCTCCTCTATCTTCAGAAACTGACCGGGAGTCGTAATCTTATAATAAGGAGGCTGTGAAAGACTACATGAAAAATTAAAGGTAACGGAAGGAATGCTCGATTCGTAGGAATCACCACAACCGGTGACACACAACCAAAGCATTCCTATGACTATACAGAGTTTCCGCATACAATATCGTATTTATCGACCAAGCAAAGCTTTTTCAGCTACTTCCATTCCATGAAAATTGAAACCATCTACCACTTCCTGCATCAGCGCCGAGATTTCATCGTTACAGAGATTACCGATACTTCCCTCATGTGTGTGATGCACTTGCTTGCTGTGTGAGAAGTTTCCGGCTTCAATGTCCAATCCCACTTTCTTATAAGCATCCCGGAAAGGCATACCTTCGCGTGCCAAGCGGTTCACTTCTTCCACACTGAAAATAAGCAGGTATTTATCATCGTCGAGGATATGTTTGTTTACCTTTATCTCATTCATAATATAGGTAGTCATCTGCAAACAGTCTTTCAACTCTTGGAAAGCAGGCAAAAAGACTTCCTTAATAATCTGCAAATCCCGGAAATAGCCGGACGGCAAATTATTGGCAATCATCATGATCTGTTGTGGCAATGATTGCAGTTTATTGCATTTAGCACGCGTCAGTTCAAAGACATCCGGGTTCTTCTTATGGGGCATAATGCTGGAACCTGTCGTGCAATCATCAGGCAGCTTTACGAAACCGAAGTTCTGACTGTTGAACATACAAGCATCAAAAGCCAGTTTGGAAATAGTTCCGGCAATACTTGCCAAAGCAAAAGCTACATTACGTTCCATCTTGCCACGCCCCATCTGGGCATAAACAACATTATAGTTTAAAGAGTCAAAGCCCAACAAACGTGTTGTCATCGTACGATTCAATGGGAATGAGGAACCATAGCCGGCAGCCGACCCCAAAGGATTACGATTACACATCTTGAATGCTGCCTGCAAAAAGAGCATATCATCCACCAGACTCTCGGCATAAGCGCCAAACCACAATCCGAAAGAAGACGGCATAGCTATCTGCAAATGAGTATAACCCGGCATCAGCACATCTTTAAAACGCTCACTCTGGCATATCAGCACATGAAACAGTTGTTCCACAGCTTCAGCAATCTCCTTAATCTGCGCACGCGTGAAAAGTTTCAGATCGAGCAACACCTGATCGTTGCGCGAACGACCACTATGTATCTTCTTACCTATATCACCCAATTTACGCGTCAGCATCAATTCTACCTGCGAGTGTACATCTTCCACTCCTTCTTCTATCACAAACTCCCCTTTCTCGGCAGCCGCATAGATATTTTTCAGTTCTTCAAGCAAAAGAGCCAGCTCTTCCTTCGTCAGCAGACCGATACTTTCGAGCATGGTGATGTGAGCCATAGAACCTACCACATCATGTTTAGCCAGATAAAGGTCCATCTCGCGATCACGTCCTACCGTGAAGCGTTCTATATCCTTATTTACCTGAACGGATTTCTCCCAAAGTTTCTGAGCCATTTATTTAGTGATTAATGGTTAGTGATTAATAGGGTATTATCGACAGCATATCCGCCATCTTTTCCAACCCTTCTTGCAAAGGTTTCTGGACCATACCTTTCATGAAAGGATTCAGTTCCAAGCCAATGGTCAATTTCAGTTTACATTCTGTTTCTGTTACCGGAACAATCTGTATCCACAGATTAAAGGGCAGTGGTGAAGTAGTTGTGGCAAACTTAATACACTTGCATGGTTCTTTCTCTACTATACTCAGCGCTATTTTACCCACGGGAGCTACTTCTATCATCATACTCTCTGAGTCAAAACTCAAGTTCTTTACTTTATCTTCCGGCAAGCTGTCTTTAAGCTTCTCCAGATTATTCAAATCAGATAGTTTCTCATAAACAGCCTCCTGTGAGGCAGGTATAGTTTTTACACTACTTTCAAATTTTGTCATATTTTGATTCTCTTTAAAAGACAAAAAAAGAACTATCCGGACAGAAACTATCCGAATGGCCCTTTTATCATATTAATTATTTTATAGTATAAACCGCCGTTACTTTCCAGCATCCCAATGTGCAGGGTCCTTACGCCATTCGTTCAGCGTTGCAATATCATCTTCTTCGATGTAACCCGTACGAAGTGCAACATCCAGAACCGCTTCATAATTCGTCAACGTCACCAAAGGAACCTTGGCATCCTTGAATGCTTTTTCTGCAACCGGGAAACCATAGGTATAAGCTGCAACCATACCGATTACTTCACATCCGTCGCGACGAATAGCTTCTACAGCCTTCAAACTACTTCCACCTGTAGAAATCAAGTCTTCAACCACCACAACTTTCATACCCGGGCGAAGCTCTCCTTCGATCAGGTTTTCCAATCCATGGTCTTTCGGGGTAGAACGTACATACACAAACGGCAAATTCAGCGCATCGGCAACTAAAGCTCCCTGAGGGATAGCGCCTGTTGCTACGCCGGCAATTGCATCCACCTGCCCGAAACGTTCCAATATCAAACGGGTAATCTCAATCTTTACAAAATTACGCAAAGAAGGATAAGAAAGTGTTTTGCGGTTATCACAGTAAAAGGGGGATTTCCATCCGGAAGCCCATGTAAAGGGATTTGCCGGTTGTAGTTTAATCGCTTTTATCTTCAGCAACTTCTCTGCGAATAGTTTTTCTAAAGTTCTCATAACTAAATTAGCTATTTATAGTAAATATGGCACAAAAATACAGAAACAGAACGAGAATAAAAAAAAGAATAAAGAGATTTTTCACTCAAAGTCGTCATTTTCATCAGAAAGTTGTATACAATGACGAATATCTTTCATTTCAAAACCCCGACTCAGGGCAAAACGCTTCAATTTTCCATTCAACTCATACTCATTCTCCGCATGTATGCTTTTCCTTTTTGCAGTCAGCAACCTATCTAAAATAGACAAGTATTCTTCTTCATCTATTTCATTCAAGAACTGCCGGCATGTATTATAAGGAACTTTCTTCAATTGCAGTGCCTGTGCAATTTTCACTTTTCCCCATTTGGCAAAGCGATATTTATCATTCACAAAGGCACGGCAGAAGCGTTCTTCATCAATATATTTTTCATCTACCAACCGCTTGAGAATGCGGTCAATGGCATCATAGGGCAATCCCCAACGTTGTAGTTTTTCAGAAATCTCAGCACGGCAGTGTTCCGCTGCAGAGCAATAGGCAGCTACTTTATTCAGCGCCTCTGTTTCAGTAATATTCGTCATTTTTCGGCTATTACAAATCGATCATTATGAGAAATGTCCTTTTGGAGTCGGACAGCACGATATCCTGATTCACACAACATCGCTACAGTATCTTTTCCAAAAGCACGGTTAATTTCAAAATAAAGTTTTCCACCGGGCGTAAGCATCTCAAGTCCCAGCACGGCTATGCGACGATAAAAGCGCAAAGGATCTGTATCGGGCACAAACAATGCCAACGAAGGCTCCCAGTCCAGCACATTATGTTCCATCTCTTGTTTCTCAGCTTCAGTAACATAAGGCGGATTGCTCACAATTACATCATAACAGTCCGCCACACAAGGTTCATAGGTTAACACATCGCGCTGTTCGAACCGTACGGATGCCTGCAAAGCCTTACTATTAGTAGCAGCAATAGATAAAGCTTCTCCCGATACATCCCAAGCGGTGACTTGCGACTCCGGTAATTCTTTTGCCAAAGAGATGGCGATACAACCGCTACCTGTCCCAACGTCTAAAACACGAGAAACGGGAGAAAGTTCTTTCAACATCATCTCTACCAGCTCCTCGGTTTCCGGACGGGGAATGAGTACACCCGGAGCCACGCGAAAAGTTCTTCCCATGAAGCGGGCTTCCCCTAAAATATATTGTATCGGTTCAAAATTACGTAAACGGGCAAGAATGCTTTCCAATTCCTGTTCCTCTTTTACGGATAAAGTTATATCTTTGCCCAAATAATAATCTACTGTACGCTGCCCCAATATCTCGCAACAAATAAGTCTGGACAGATTGCCGGCTTCCTGCGGAATATAAAAATCCTGTAGTTTCTGACGGATGTAAGAGGCGGTAATATTCATAAATGGATATTTTTGGAGTGCAAAAGTAAGAATTATCCGAAAAGAAAGCACACATGGAAGAAGAAAAATACATGCGCCGCTGTATACAACTGGCGCGAAACGGACTTTGCAATGCAGCACCTAATCCGATGGTGGGGGCGGTAATCGTATGCGACGGGAAGATCATCGGTGAGGGCTATCATGTACGTTGCGGAAAAGCACACGCTGAAGTCAATGCTATTCGTTCCGTAAAAGAGACCTCATTACTAAAGCATTCCACCATCTATGTGAGTCTGGAACCCTGCTCTCATCACGGGAAAACTCCCCCCTGTGCAGATTTGATTATTGAAAAACAAATCCCCCGTATCGTCATCGGCTGCCAGGACCCTTTTTCCAAGGTTGCCGGACGGGGCATACAGAAACTGAAAGATGCCGGACGAGAAGTAATCGTAGGAGTACTGGAAGACGAATGTCGACACCTAATCAAAAGATTCATAACCTTTCACACCTTGCACCGCCCATATATCACACTGAAATGGGCAGAATCCGCAGACGGGTTTATTGATTTATGCCGGACCGAAGGAAATCCTGTGATTCTATCCACTCCCTTGACCTCCATGCTGGTACATAAAAAGAGAGCAGAACATTCTGCCATTCTTGTAGGCACACGTACTGCTAAACTGGACAATCCATCTTTGAATGTACGCAACTGGTATGGGCGCTCTCCCATACGTCTCGTCATCGACCGGAAACAGAGTCTGTCTCCTACCCTTCATTTGTTTGACGGAAGTGTACTGACACTCGTCTTTACCGAACACTTTCATGATGCTCTGCCCAACGTGGAATACCTCCCGATAGATTTCCAACAGGATATATTACCTCAGATCATGCAGATATTGCATGAGCGTGGTATTCAATCTCTGTTGGTGGAGGGCGGAAGCGCCTTGCTACAATCTTTCATCGATGCGGGGCTTTGGGATGAAGCGTATGTTGAAGAAAGTCCCAGATCACTGATATCCGGTGTTAAAGCTCCTGAAATGAACGATAAAATTAGTTATGCCAGTGAGCAATCTTTCGGCAGAAGTATACGGCATTACACAGCAACGAAATAGTCCGAATTACCTCATTTTGATGCTTTTTTATCGAGAAAAACAGGGGTATTATCTATAATTTTATATAAAACTTCCCCGGGATGCTGATTATAGAAAAAAATGTTCCTATTTTTGCAACTTGTAAATAAACACTATCTTTAGAAAATGAGAATAAAGTTTTTATCCGTAATACTGAGTTTTCTTCTTATGTCAATTGCCATAAGTTCGTGTCTTGACTCAGATGAAAATTATGAATATAGTTCCGATGCGACGATACGTGCCTTTGGTATTGATAGTATAACAAAAGGCGTATATTATAAGTTTACGATTGACCAGTTGAAAAGAGAAATTTATAATGTAGACTCGCTTCCTATGGGTGCTGATTCCATCATAAAACGTATCTTAATCGACACACTGACGGTAACAGGATGGGTAACTTCTGGTCTGAATGATACTGTATTCAACATGAACGACTCGGTTGACCTGAGAGAGCCGATCAAACTAAAAGTACATGCAGCCGACGGAATCACTACCCGCGAATATACCATCAAGGTAAATGTTCACACACAGGATCCGGACTCACTGATTTGGAGAGAAATGCCATCACTGCCTGCTTCTCCGGCTTCCGGTAAGCAAAGAACTGTCGTTTTGAATGAAGACTTATTTGTCTACACCTCTACTACAACAGCATACCGCACTTCCGTATCAAATCCTGCAAGCATCCAATGGGGAAACCTGATTACAATCAGCGGCCTTCCTTTAGATGCTAAATTAACTTCTATCATTAATTTCAGCAATCGATTATATACTACAGCAGAGAGTGGAAAAGCATTCTACTCCGATAATGGTACAACTTGGGAAGAAATGGATATGCAGGGAATGCACATGGTAACATTCTTAGCAGGTATTCCTGAAGATAAGGTTACAGGAAGTAAAAATACACTTACCGGCATCTTCGCAACAGATGGAAAGAATTTCTTCTGTGCAAAAAAACTGGAAGAGACAATCTGGGAAAAAGGTGAAGAAGTTCCTGCTGATTTCCCGTTAAAAGAAATATATTCTACTGTATTCACGAATGCAAGTGGTATCAAACAAACAGTAGTAGTAGGCAATACAGAAACAGAAGTCAAAGCGACAATACCTTGGTTTAAAATGGACGGATATAGCTGGACCCCCAAGAGGGCTCTGGCAGACAAATTCTGCCCTGCCATGAAAAATCCATCAATCATGCATTACGGAGGACGATTCCACATAATGGGTGGAGAATTTAAAACTATTTATTCTTCTCCTGCTGGTCTTAACTGGACTGAATCTGCTGATAAATTCAGATATGCATCAAAAAGAGTAGTCATTCCAGGAGAAGATGAAGACGACGAAGATACAATTGAATATAAAAGCTTATTCGAAGGTAAGGGAGATTATTCTTTGGCTATTGATAAGAACCATTATATTTGGATCGCATGGAATGACTGTTCTGTTTGGCGTGGGCGTCTAAACAAACTGGGTTTCACGCAACAATAATAAAATAGTCAAATTTCCGTTTCCTTATATAATTAAGGAGTAACAAGAAAACGGTATGACTATTATAAGAAATATAAAAATAGTATTTTGCCTGCTCATGTTCCCATTCTGTTGTGCCATGGCACAGGAAGAATATACTTGGGAGATGGGAGGAGCCATTGGAGGAAGTTTTTATATGGGAGATGCAAATAACGGCACCCCATTTAAAGATACAGGTATAGCGGGAGGTTTTATAGCCCGGTACTTACTGAATCCACACATGGCAATAAAAGGCAATCTGACAGCCGGCAGGATTTCCGGTGACACGAGAGATTTCAAAAATGTGTATCCGAATGGAGAGTATGCCACTTTCAAACGGACTATAATCGATTTGGGAGCACAGTTTGAATATAACTTTTTGGGATATGGTATCGGTAATACGTACCGGGGTGACCGTCGGTTTACACCTTATATATTAGGTGGATTGGGTTTTACGTTTGCACCAAAGCCTGTAAAGACGGTTTTTACGATGAACATCCCCATAGGAGTGGGAATAAAATTCAAAGCAACCCCACGCATCAATATAGGATGCGAGTTTACGATGCGGTTCAGCCTTAGCGACCAGTTGGATGTTACTCAACGGGAAGGTTTGCAACTGGAAGATCCATACCAGATAAAAGGAAAAGGTTGGAAGAATAAAGACAGTTATGCATTTACCGTCTTTTTCGTCACCTACGACCTCTTCCCAAGATGTAAGGAATGTAACAACTAAAAAAGATGCAATATAAAGAACAAATTGATTTGAGCCGGATACCCCAGCATGTGGCGATTATCATGGATGGCAACGGACGATGGGCGAAGCAGCGCGGACACGAGCGCAGCTACGGACATCAGGTCGGTGCAGAAACCGTCCATGTAATAGCCGAAGAGGCAGCCAGACTGGGCATCAGATATCTGACCCTATATACGTTCTCAACCGAAAACTGGAACCGCCCGACAGATGAAGTAGCAGCCTTGATGAGCCTTCTTTTCGACTCCATCGAAGAGGATACGTTCATGAAGAACAACATCAGTTTCCGGATCATCGGAGATATAGAAAAGTTACCCGCAAATGTACAGACACGTTTATACAATTGCGTAGAAAATACTTCTAAGAATACAGGTATGTGCCTGGTACTTGCACTCAGCTACTCTTCACGTTGGGAAATCACAGAAGCCAGCCGGCAAATTGCCGCTTTGGTGCAGAAAGGAGAATTGACACCCGAACAGATCGACTGCGATTTAATGTCAAAGCACCTGACTACCCACTTCATGCCTGATCCCGACTTGCTGATACGCACCGGTGGAGAAATCCGTCTGAGTAATTACCTTCTTTGGCAATGCGCGTATTCGGAACTTTATTTTTGTGAAACCTATTGGCCCGATTTTCGGGAAGAGGAACTTTGCAAAGCCATTTGCGACTACCAGAGACGGGAACGCAGATTTGGCAAAACCAGTGAACAAATCAGTTAAACTCAAACATATTTAATCAAAAACATAAATGCACTATCGTATTTTCTCTATACTCACAGCGTTTATCTGCCTCTTCGGTTGTGTACTGACAAGTGCGGCTCAAGATGCCAATGGCACCGATAATGATGCAGCAAAACCGGTTATTCTCTATTCGGGAACACCCAAGAAGTATGAAATTGCAGAAATTAAAGTAGAAGGAGTTAAGAACTATGAGGACTATGTACTGATCGGACTATCCGGTTTGTCTGTAGGACAAACGATTACCATACCGGGTGACGAAGTCACTCAGGCTTGTAAGCGTTACTGGAAGCATGGTCTGTTCTCCAATGTTCAAATCACCGCAGATAAGATAGAAGGCGATAAGGTCTGGCTTACGATTCATCTGACTCAGCGTCCGCGTGTATCCGATATCCGCTATCACGGCGTGAAGAAGTCAGAGCGCGAGGATATAGAAAGCCGAATCGGTATGATTAAGGGCGGACAGGTGACCCCTAATGTCATTGACCGCGCCAAAACTTTGATTAAGCGCTACTTTGATGATAAAGGCTTTAAGAATGCAGAAGTTATTATCTCGCAGAAAGACGATGTATCCAACGATAACCAGGTGATCGTGGATATCGACATCGACAAAAAGGAGAAGGTAAAAGTACACGAAATCACCATCGTTGGCAATGAAGCGATTGCAACTAAGAAGTTGAAACGTATCATGAAGAAGACCAACGAAAAGAATAAATTGCTCAATCTGTTCCGTACCAAGAAGTTCGTGGAAGAAAACTTCGAGGCAGACAAGCAGTTGATCATCGATAAGTACAACGAATTAGGCTATCGTGATGCTATGATCGTAGAAGACAGCATCAAACCGTACGATGACCGCACCGTAGACATCTTCATGAAGATTGATGAAGGAGATAAATATTATCTGCGTAATGTAACGTGGGTAGGTAACACCTTGTATCCTTCCGAACAGTTGAACTTTATGCTTCGCATGAAGAAAGGTGATGTATACAACCAGAAATTACTGGAAGAACGTACCATGTCAGACGAAGATGCTATCGGTAACCTCTACTATAATAACGGCTATTTGTTCTACAGCCTTGAACCCGTAGAAGTAAATATCGTAGGAGACTCCATCGACCTGGAAATGCGTATTTTCGAAGGCCGCCAGGCTACCATTAATAAGATCAACATCAATGGTAACGACCGTTTGTACGAAAATGTAGTACGTCGTGAACTCCGTACCCGCCCGGGTGACCTGTTCAGCCGTGAAGACCTGATGCGTTCTATGCGTGAAATCCAGCAGATGGGACACTTCGACCCGGAACAAATCAAACCGGATATTCAGCCAAGACCGGAAGACGGAACTGTAGATATAGGTTACGATCTGGTATCCAAAGCTAACGACCAGGTGGAATTCTCTGCCGGTTGGGGACAAACCGGTATCATCGGTAAGTTGAGTTTGAAGTTCACTAACTTCTCACTGGCCAACTTGTTGCATCCGGGTGAAAACTACCGTGGTATCCTGCCGCAGGGTGATGGCCAGACCTTGACCGTCAGCGGACAGACTAATGCCAAGTATTACCAATCCTATAGCATTTCATTCTATGACCCGTGGTTCGGTGGTAAACGTCCGAACGCATTCTCTCTGTCGGCCTTCTATTCCGTACAGACAGATATCAGTAGCCGCTATTATAACTCGGCATATATGAATAGCTACTACAACAGTATGTATAGTGGTATGTACGGTTATGGTATGTATAACTACGGTAACTACAACAGCTATGAGAACTATTACGACCCCGACAAGTCTATCAAGATGTTCGGTGTAGCAGCTATGTTCGGAAAACGTTTGAAATGGCCGGATGACTACTTCCAGTTTACCGCTGAGTTATCTTACCAACGTTATATCCTGAGCGACTGGCAGTACTTCCCCGTTACAAACGGTAAGTGTAACAACCTTAGTATTAACCTGACATTGTCTCGTAGTTCTATTGACAATCCGATCTATCCCCGTTCCGGTTCTGAGTTCTCATTGTCTGTACAGTTAACTCCGCCGTACTCACTGTTTGATGGAACTGACTACAGCAAGTACAGTACTACCAGCCAGGACGACATGAACAAGATGCACAAATGGATTGAATATCACAAATGGAAATTCAAATCCAAGGTGTACATCCCGTTGATGGACCCGGTAGCTGTTAAACGTACTCCGGTATTGATGGGCCGTGTTGAATTCGGTTTGCTGGGACACTACAACAAGTATAAGAAATCTCCGTTCGAAACATTCGACGTAGGTGGTGACGGTATGACCGGTTACTCCAGCTACGCAACGGAAAGCATCGCCCTTCGTGGTTATGAAAATAGCTCATTGACTCCTTACGGTTACGAAGGTTATGCTTATACCCGTCTCGGACTTGAGTTAAGATATCCGCTGATGCTGGAAACAAGTACCAGTATTTATGCGTTAGGTTTTGTAGAAGCCGGTAATGCATGGCATGATGTGAAGAATTTCAATCCATTTGAATTGAAACGTTCCGCAGGTGTCGGTGTCCGTATCTTCCTGCCGATGATCGGTATGATGGGTATTGACTGGGCTTATGGTTTCGATAAAATACGTGGTTCCTCAGATTACGGTGGCAGTCAATTCCACTTTATCTTAGGACAAGAATTCTAATTGTATCACAAAAACCAAACGTTATGAGAAAGTCTGTTTTATTAATGATCTTGCTGTTTGCCGTAGGCATGACAGCTAGTGCACAAAAGTTTGCCTTGATCGACATGGAGTACATTCTGAAGAACATTCCGGCCTACGAACGTGCTAACGAACAGTTGAACCAGGTTTCCAAGAAATGGCAGAGTGAAGTAGAGAAGGTTGCCGAGGAAGCCAAGACGTTGTACAAGAACTATCAATCGGAAGCCGTCTTTCTTTCTGAAGAACAAAAAGGAAAGAAAGAGGAAGCGATTGTCGCTAAAGAGAAAGAAGCCGCTGAACTTCGCCGCAAATATTTCGGCCCTGAAGGGGAATTATTCAAGAAACGCGAAAGCCTGATGCAACCTATTCAGGATGAGATTTATAATGCGGTAAAAGAACTGGCGGAACAGAAAAGTTACTCTGTTGTAGTAGACAGAGCATCAGCAGCAAGTATCATTTTTGCATCTCCGCGCATTGATATAAGTAATGAAGTGCTGGCAAAGTTAGGATATTCAAATTAATTTCATACATTTGCTTCGCGAATATGGCCACACTCCAACATTAAAAATAAGCAAGCTTATTTTGTATTGCGTTCAGTTTGCACTATATTTGCATTTATTCAACGACTAATTATTAAAATAAACAATAAACATTATGCTTAAAAAAATCGCACTACTCGTGGTACTGTTCGCTCTTCCTTTGGGAGCGATGGCACAAAAATTTGCTCACATGAACTCTCAGGAGGTTATTGTTGTTATGCCGGAATATACTAAGGCACAAGCTGATCTCGATGCTATGTCAAAAAAGTATCAGCAAGAAATGGAACGCACTCAATCAGAATTCAACAAGAAAGTGCAAGAATTCCAGCAACAAGCAGACTCTCTGCCGAGAAATATAGCAGAAAGACGCCAGAAAGAATTGCAAGAGATGGCTCAAAGACAAGAAGAATTCCAACAGGAAGCTTACCAAAGCATGCAGAAAGCACAACAAGAAGCACTGGCTCCCATCTATAAGAAATTGGATGACGCTATCCAGGCTGTAGGTAAAGCAGAAGGCGTAGTCTATATCTTTGATTTGGCTCGTACACCGATACCTTATGTAGGTGCAGAGAGTGTAGATGTTACAACTAAAGTAAAAACCCAACTGGGAATTAAGTAAAGACATATCTTATTCAAAGATAGAAAAAGGCGTGGGCTGTTTGCAGTCCACGCCTTTTTCCATCTTTGAATAAGATAAGCGGCATCCCAGCATAACTTTTTCATGCAAGCATGAAAGTTCTGCATTCGGTTTGCATTATCTTTGTAGCCTATACAAAGTTTTTCTGTTATGAAGCAAAATTTACCCACTATCCCCGGCCCTATCGGTGTATTTGACTCCGGATATGGCGGACTGACTATCCTGAGCAAGATACGGGAGGCCCTGCCTCAATATGACTATATTTATTTAGGAGATAATGCACGCACTCCCTATGGTACACGGTCTTTCGAAATCGTATATGAATTCACACTACAAGCAGTCACTAAACTGTTTGAGATGGGATGTCATCTTGTCATTCTGGCTTGCAATACAGCATCTGCCAAAGCATTACGCAGTATACAGATAAACGATTTGCCCGGAATGGATCCGGCACGCCGTGTATTGGGTGTCATCCGTCCTACCGTTGAATGTATAGGTCACATAACACAGAGTCGCCATGTCGGTGTTCTTGCCACAGCAGGAACCATTAAATCAGAATCCTACCCGTTAGAAATTCATAAGCTTTTTCCGGACATTCGGGTAGAAGGTGAAGCTTGTCCTCTATGGGTATCTCTCGTAGAAAACAACGAAGCAGAAGGAGATGGAACAGATTATTTCGTTCGTAAATATATCAATGAACTTCTGGCGAAAGACGCACAGATTGATACTGTGATTCTTGGCTGTACCCATTACCCCTTACTTCTGCCTAAAATTAAGAAGTACATGCCGGAAGGAATTACTACAAGGCGAACTGGTAGCCGAAAGCTTGAAAGACTATTTACACCGCCATCCGGAAATGGATATCAAATGTACGAAAGGTGGAAACTGTACTTACTACACCACGGAAGCGGAAGAGAAGTTTATTGAATCAGCATCCACCTTCCTGAACGAAGCGGTCACCGTACAACGAATAGAACTATAATCACTAATATTTACCGGGAAACAAACCTTTTCTCCGAAATACTTGTTATATTTGAAGAAGATAAGCTGCATCTCAGCATAACTTTTTCATGCAAACATGAAAGTTATGCATTCGATTTGCATTATCTTTGTAATATTAAACCTATTAATACTTACCATTATGAAATCAACCGACTATAGCCGCACAGTTGAAGTGTTCAAAGGATCACCGTGGGAAGCAGAACTTGTCAAAGGTCTACTCGAAAACAGTGGTATAGCAACTATTATCAAAGACGGGCTTATGAGCACCATCGCACCTTACATAGCACCGGATGTAACCATTCTCGTCAGTGAGGAAAGATATGAAGATGCCATGGAGATAATCCGTGAGCGTGATAAAGGAAAAGACGAAGAATAATCCTTTCACTCTCTTACTGAAACCACATAAGAACGATATACAACACATGGAACAACAATTTTCGAGAATAGCTGTTAAAGTTGGCAGCAATGTCTTGACACGCCGTGACGGTACTCTGGACGTAACACGTATGTCCGCTTTAGTCGATCAGATAGCCGAACTGCATAAAACAGGAGTAGAAATTATACTTGTATCTTCCGGGGCCGTTGCTTCCGGACGTAGTGAAGTGCATCCGACCAAAAAACTGGATAGCGTAGATCAACGCCAGTTATTCTCCGCCATAGGACAAGCCAAACTCATCAATCGTTACTACGAACTCTTTCGTGAACATGGCATTACTGTAGGACAAGTACTGACAATGAAAGAGAATTTCGCAACCCGCAGACATTACCTTAACCAGAAGAACTGTATGACGGTGATGTTAGAGAACGGAGTCATTCCTATTGTCAATGAAAACGATACGATTTCCGTAAGCGAATTAATGTTTACGGATAATGATGAATTGTCCGGTCTGATTGCCTCTATGATGGATGCACAGGCATTAATCATACTCAGCAATATCAATGGTATCTATAATGGTTCTCCTACCGATCCTGCCTCGGAGGTGATACGGGAGATAGGCCAGGGCAAAGATCTGTCCTCCTATATTCAGACTTCCAAATCCAGTTTCGGACGTGGAGGTATGCTGACTAAAACCAATATTGCCCGCAAAGTGGCCGATGAAGGAATCACCGTAATCATTGCCAACGGTAAATGCGATAATATCCTTGTCGATTTGATTCAACATCCCGAAAGTACTCTCTGCACCCGCTTTACGCCTTCTGCCGAACCTGTATCCAGTATAAAAAAATGGATTGCTCACAGTGAAGGGTTTGCCAAAGGTGAGTTGCACATCAACCAGTGTGCTACCGAAGTGCTAAATTCAGATAAAGCAATCAGCATCCTGCCCGTCGGTATAACTGCCATTGAAGGAGAATTTGAAAAAGATGACATCGTGCGGATCATTGACTTCGAAGGAAATCCGGTAGGAGTAGGCAAAGCAAACTGCAACTCTGTTCAAGCCAAGGAAGCGATGGGGAAGCACGGGAAGAAACCCGTTGTACACTATGATTATCTATATATAGAATAAACAAGTCAACCCATTAAATAGGAGATTCCCTATTCACATCATTGAATGTGAACAGGGAATCATCTTGTTTAGTGATTTGAGAAATTCTGATACTGAGTTGATGAGAGAAGAATCACTACCCAATTACACTCTTAGTTTCCTAACACACTTTTTTGCTTACTCTCTGCAGGCAATTTATAATAAAAGCCTACACTAAAGTTATATAGTGGATATTTCTTTCCATAAATCACTCTTCCTTTTCGGTCTTTCGGCTCATAATCAGGACGAAGTCTTGTCTCAGAACTATCGCGTGGATGTATAAAAGTACCATCTTTCTGTACCTCATCCAAATCTTCATACTTAAAGAAAGCCTTGTACGGATCGCTATCGCGCAAATTTCCATGCCCTTGCAATCCATCTTTTCCCTTCGGACGGTCTTCTATAAATGAACGGGTACCGGCATATACCACTATGACATCTCCAACTAAAGGTTGCTCACAGGTTAACACCACATCATCACCATCTATCTCTACCCGTTTAATGATTTGTTTGTTTTCTTGACGATAATCGCGCAAGTATACCTCAAAACCATAATCCTTGATCTTAGGTATCAAATACCAATGGACGAACCGGCACATGGTACTTGATACGTATTTGAGTGGGAAGTGTTTCTCTCGCAATTGCCGTAGGTTGCAACGGCTGAAAGGGTTTGCCCTGTACTTGAGATTGATAATACACTTTTCCCAACATCTCACCAAACCAGCGATATCCATTGCCGTCAAGATGTCCGCCTCGGTCGGTCATTGGGTAAATGGGTCCCGCACAGATAATATCATCATATTCGTTAGCCGCTTCCAGTTGAGCCATCGAGATAGAAAGGGTATCACGCATATATTGCGCCCCTGTCTGATAAGTGATAAACACCGGCTTATGTGGCTGACCATACTGTTGCAGTATGTCTTTTTGCATATTATTCTTTATATTCACAAGCAGTTCCTTATACTCCCGTTTATCAGTCGTATTAGGCACATTAGCGCGCAGTCCCTTTTCCGGATTCGGATCATAGTTGAACTCACCTTGCATCCAGAAAATTGCAGGACAACAGATTTTCGCATCTTCCCGGGCAGCTACCCGAGCTGCCGACTGTAATGATGTTACAAACTCTTTATACGCCGTACGTGTCTCCGACTCCTTGGAGAGCTCTTCTACACTTGCCCCGCTCACTCCTACCGAAGTGGCCAGAATACGGGGCATCCTGGGTTGTTTCAACCGAAGGTGATTGACGGCTCCCAGTAAAGGACATTCGGCTATAGTGCCGGCTCGTCTGCTTTTGAAGTGCTTCTCATGAGCGAAAGCCTCGGAAACGGTTCCCACCAATGGCTCAAACTTAAGTTCTCCGGTATTTCCATAGTTTATCCACACTTGGTTGCCCAGCATGTAATTACCTTTGAAATGTTCCGTTGAAATAACCGGATAGGACTGATGTCCCGTTGACAGGCTCTGTCCATTCATAATGAACTGTATAAATACCTTATCCTTATCTTTCCCGGAAGCGAACAGAGAAGTACAGCAGAATAATATACTGCACAACTCTATTACAAATATTGCGGATCTCATTCTTCAATATATAATTGTGACAAGAGAGTGTGTCTAAATAAAGATTAGAACACTCTCTTGTTGATCATTCATTTAAATATATCCCATTTTACTTAAAGAGTATGCTTGCACGTTGGTCATTGAGTATATACAAGTTTTCTAAATGCTTGTTGATGATGGCCTCGCCACCTCCTACTTGTATATAATCACCACCCTCGGCACCAAACCCTCCCAATGCCGCTGAACGTACATCGGCTACATAACCCGGTGAACGTCCTTTTACATACGTATAACCCCAAAAGAGGGGAGTCACATCGGCCAGTCTGGCTTTTGCCTTCCACTCCAATTGAAGTTGTACGAACATTTCACCGGGGCAAACGGCTATTGCAAAGTCATTAATGAGGAATGTAGCGATATGGACATTTACCTTACTGTTTTTGTCTCCACGAGTAGAGAATTGTAACGAGTCTGTACGCATTTTGAAAGAGGTGTTATCACTGGAGGCATGTAATGCGTTGGCTAACTTAATCACTTCGATGCCAAGCAATTCTCCTGTGCGCTGAATGGGCTTGTAATCTGTTTTGATGGGATCATTGGGCCCCGAACGCCGCCGGCTAATCATCAACCCTTCTACATTACCGCCCCCACCGGCTACAAAGAGGCAGACAGCTTTGTTATCAAACGCTTCTTCCACCTTCCTACAAGCAAATCCAGGATAGTCGGCCGAAATTTCATAGCTGAAACAACCAAGATCCGCATGCATGGCATAATTCATAACGATGGCACGGGCATTACCTTGCATATCTTCCACTTTAATTACGCCCACTTCGGGGTCAACCGGACCGAAAGGTATCCGTTCGGGGTTTTCTACATTGTAATGTTCATCGCCCACCCACGATTCGCGAGCCTTCCCATCTTTACGGATAATAAGGCGATTGAAACCCAATTGCGGGAACGTACGCGTACCAGCCGAGAGACGTGCGGGGAACATATTACCGATTGCCTCACCCACTACCTTAATGATGCACTCTTCAAAGAATGGAGTGTTGTCAGATTTCTTCTCGCGAGGCCTGGCATCAGCCATGTTAGGGTCTTCGTGAGTATGCGAAGCACAGACCAGCAACTGCGTGACGCCATATTTTTCTTTGCAGACATTGGCCACGCGGTCACTATAAAAACCGGCCAGATCGACAGATACCTGCGCTACACGCGCATCACCGATCTCCATCACAAGAGCACGCGCATACACAGAATCATGTAGGGGGATGTTTTGTTTAGGAGTAATGTTGATTTTAGCCGTTCCGGCCATTAGCTGTCCTTCGGCAGCACTGAGTGTGCCCGATAGAGCAATACATCCACAGAGTAGGATGAAAAGAAATACTTTTTTCATGATAAAATGTTATTATTCGGTTAATATTTTATATGGTTTTGTAGATTGAACGTTAATTATATAATATTCAAAGAAATAGCTTGTGACCGTTTTAGTGATATATAGAAAACAACTTGATTCTTTAGTTGCCTTTAAACAGCTTTCAAACGCTGTCTAAACGGCCTTCAATTTACTTATTAGTAGTTGTGACTTATACTATCGCCTGCTCCTTTCATGGGTACGAGTATTTTTCATTTGCTAAAGATAGTGGGAGAAGATTAACAGAAGTAATAAAAAAGACTTAATTATGAGTCCACTTTAAAAAATGCATTTTAGCAATTTCACTCCCTCTCAGAAGTCTCTGTGGGGCGTTAATTCCTGATAAAAAAGACTTTTTAAAGTGTGCTCAATTATTAATTAAAATTGAATCGTTCTGATTAATAATACGCATAAAGAGTGTTCAAAGGTAGTCTGTCTATTGAAACCCACCAGTGATTTAATATCTGTAGATATACCCAGCCATAAGCCGAGTGCTAATCGGACTTATGGCTGGGCAACTAATTAGAGATCTATATTCTGTTGCTTTTTATCGTATCATTTTAATGGTCAGTGTAACACTTCCACCCACACCTGACGCCTGCCGCACTGAAACAGCTCCGCGGGAACAGTAAAATCAGACTTATTAGCTTCATAAGCTATCCTGTGTCCTATTTCCGCTGTTTCACCATCTGAATGGTTCCGTCTTCGTTGTAATAGAGCTTATCCACACAAATAGAGCGCAACCAATCATGATTGGACAAAGCACTGTTGTGGTAAAATGCAAACCACTGACCTTTATATTCTACGATAGAGCCATGATTGGTATAGCTGTCGGTAGGCTCCATATAGATACCCATGGATTTCCAGGGACCGAGCGGATTGTCACTGATGGCATAACGCATACGGTTGTCGCCTTTCACACCATCGTTCCAGTTCTCGTCGTGGTTATCGGAATAAGAGAGGTAGTATTTCCCGTTATATTTATGAATCCATGTAGCTTCGTGGAAGTCTTCCAGACCTTCCATCTTCTTCATTTCTCCATCCAGTTCCACCATATTATCTTTCAGTTTGCCACCTTTGCAAATCTGGCCGCCACCGTTGTAGATATAGGCCTGGCCGTCATCGTCCACAAATACACAAGGGTCGATCAACGGGTCCATTCCTTCGATATATCCCTGCACGGTAAAGTTAGCGGCCGGCTCCTTGCTGGTGGCTACACCTATCTTCCAACTGTCGTTCCATTTCGTGTCACTGGGATGCGGGAAATAGAAATAGTACGTACCATCTTTGTAAGCACAGTCGGGAGCCCACATAAATCCGCCCTCCTTGCGTCCCCAGGGAACTTGTGATGAATTCAGAATTTCACCATGATCCGTCCAATTCACCATATCATCCGTAGAGAATACATGATAGCGGTCCATCAAATCGCAACCACGCGGAGGATCTATATCATGCGAAGCATATACATACAGGCGTCCGTCCGCCCATACATGCGCCGAGGGATCGGCTGTGTACATGTGCGTGATAAACGGATTGGGAGCCATGCTGTCAATTCCGGCTGCTTCTTCTTTCGCCGAACAGTTTTTAGGAGACTGGCAGGAGAACATAGCACCCGCCAGGAATAATGCAAAAATAGAATAAAAATGTTTTTTCATAAGTAAATGTGTGTTGATATTAGTAATTAATAATCTCCATGGGGTGAAGAGTTAATAATCGGTTGCGCCTAAGCAATGACCCATGCCTTATTCACTTTTCAGGATGGGAAATCAGATAATCGTACATAACCTTAGCCATCATTTCCGAGCCTTCCGCATTGGGATGAATGCCGTCTTTCATCAATTCCGGGTGCTTGTCGAGCACCGGATGCATATTAATGACCTCTACATTCTTCTTCCGCGCGGCACTGATAGTGGCGGGGGCCACATCTTTCACAATCACCTCATCATAAATGCCGTTCGAGTCTTTCTCGAAAGAGACAATCGGAGTCAGCAGAATGATACGGGGCTTAGAGGGAAGTTGCGCGAAAGCGTCAATCATATCGCGGCAGTCTTTGTCAAACTCACGCATATAAGGACGGTTAATGCTTTTGCTGTCATTTCCCCCCAGATCTATAAATACCACATCCGGATTGGATGCCAACGCTTTCTGATATTCTTTCGTTTTCCAATAAGGGAAGTCACCGCGACGAAGCATTGTGCTACTGCTTACTCCGTAATTCGTGACTTTATATCCACTCCCCAACAAACGGCCGAACTGAGCCGGATAAGAATCCGTATCCGGATTGGCGGTAGTGGCTCCGGCTGTGATGCTGGCTCCTACACAAACCACTTTTGTCTTTTGCAGGACAGAGACCACCTTTTGCAAACGAATATCAGCCGAAGACGCACCTACCATTATGTAATAGTCACCGGAAGGATAGATAAACTTTCCTTTCGCCTCGTCGCAAGAGCGCAACAGG
>ERZ791724.851-NODE-851-length-20751-cov-1.959219_pt1 | contig 20751 bp, 10 predicted proteins | sample MGYA00510044_ERZ791724 | MGnify/ENA primary metagenome ERZ791724 (study PRJEB30046, sample SAMN00715140) | human gut metagenome | study: EMG produced TPA metagenomics assembly of the A metagenome-wide association study of gut microbiota in type 2... | reverse complement strand
ATCCAACCTTGAAAGCGGTGTGTCGATAATGACGGGCAGTTTCTTCTTCGAGCAGATTGCCAGCGCCCAAAGAATCGAGATAACCATCAGCTGTTTTTCCCCGGCAGACAGCGAACCCTGATCCACAATCATGCCGTCTTCGCCAAAATAGTGCACATCTAATGTCTCCGGATCCATTTCAATGCGCTCGATCAAATTCTTCTTACTTGCCAGCTTTTTGTAGCAGGCTGTAATCGTTTCGCTGAGTGCCCTTGCTTTTCGGCTTTGAAGGGCGACCGAATACTCATTTAAAATTCTCAAGGCAAGATTCGAATATTTCATCATTCGCTCTGAATCATCCAGAAATTCTGCATTTTTCAAATATATATCCACTGCATCTCTCAGTTCAGCGTTTTTTTCTGTCAGTTTGCCGTTTATCTCGCTAGATTTTTGCTGCACATCCTTGATATGCACCTCAATCCGAACCACTTCCGCTTCGATCTCCTTCATCTGGTTTCGGATCTTTTCAAGCGTTGATTCGTCAATATCCAGTGAAAGATAACTTTCAACATTATTTAGTTGCTTCCTAAGTTCTCTCTTTTTCAGGAGTACTTCATTGGCCGCTTTCTTACTATCCTCCAAAAGCTTTTCCAGCAGTGTATTCAACTGAAAGAGAGCATGGTCAGACACCTGATAAACTGGGTCATTCACATTCATGCCGCTGTGCTCTTTTATATACTCAACAAAGGACTTGCTTTCCTGTGCATGTTCAGGGTGCTTTTCGCAATAACTCTCCAACAGCTCATTAATTTGCTCCAAGGCCTGTTGCATCACGAGGTCATTATGTTCATCCTCAGCCTGGAGCTTGATTTGAAGAATCAAATCGTTTACCAGTACCAACGGCAGTTCATTGGATGCAATCTCCACCAGCTGATTCTGGTTTTGCTCCAATGCAGCATGGAGTTCCGCCTGCTGCTGTAAAAGCTCCTGTCTTCTTTCAGATGCCGCACCTCCTTTTATTTCATAGCGGTGACGGAGTTCCTCCAGCCTTTTTTCGCAGATTTCCTTTTTCTGAGTTAGCGTTTCAAGCTCCGACTCGAACATCTGTGCTTGTTTTTCAAGGGATTCACGCTCTGTCCGGATGTTCTGGATTTCATTCACCGAGTTGTTTCCTTGCAGATCTTTTGTCACACGACGCAAGCATTTCCCAATGTCATTTCTTAAAACGTCCAGAACACCAATTCCAAGCATTGAACGAATCGAATCCTTCAATTGTGCATTCGTCTCGTCAACAGCCATATCTGCAATTTTTTCGCCATCAAAAAAATAAAAACCAGACAGGGCATTCGGCAGAAGATTTTCAACGAACATCGCCCAATTTTTCGTCAGGAAGTCGCTATATAAATCGTTTTCCTTTGCTACAATCGTTTCTGTTACACGCTTTGTATCCGCATTCCACTCTCTGTGGATCGAATATTTTTGCTGCGCCCCTTTGTTTTCATAAAATTCCAGTTCAATAAAGGCTGTTTGGTCAAGGCTGTTGCGATTCATATGGGCTTCCAGATATCTGCTATATGCCTTATATTTGCTCTCTTTGAATGCAACTGAATTAGATCCATACAGCGCCAGCAGAATTGCCTCAAGAAATGTAGTTTTACCTCTTCCGTTCATGCCGCCGATCAGGACAATTGGTTTCTGGTGAACAAAGTCAAAAACATTTCTTCCAGCATATACGCCAAAATTATTTAAAATCAACTTTTTTATAACCATTTAGCCCTGATCCTCACAATCATCAAATTCGGCTGCATCTTCATTCAAATCGTCCAGAAATTTATTATCATAATCGCTTCCAAAATCTTTTTTTCGGCGCATACGAGACGAATAATAGCGCGTTGCGTCTTCCTCATCTTTATAGAAGCTCTTTCTGATTACAGCCTCCAAACGGTCCGTGATTCCTTTTCTATCATTGAGTCCTGATGCCGTGTTTTCAATATCAATCAGGCTATACATCATTTCAAATGTGAGAACTTCATCTTCACAGACTCGATCGCATACATCTTTTAGAACATCCCATTCTTCTTTTCCAAAGTTTTCCGAATAAATCCACTCCGGATCCGAAAAAGGCTTACCAAATACCTCTTTATAAATGCGCGGAACAGCATCATCAAACTCATGCTTTTCCATAACCCAAATTTTCCGGATGGCACGCAGCTCCTCCATACGGATCAATTCAAGATTATGAAATTCTTCCGGCCCCTCTGTATTGATTGTATTCTGAATTTGGAGCAGATCTCTCAGCCACTCTTCGCGAACCTCTTTTTTATACGGTCCATGGAACAACTTCCCATGGCTTCCCTGAATTTGTCCGTTCATGCGTCGAAAACTTCTGCGTTCACGGTCACCATTTTCATCACCAAATTTATTCCGAAACTCAAGTAACGGCGTCATCCACTCCTTTTCCTCATCATTTGCAATCATCGCCTCCATGGATTTATCTTTTTCCACCATAGTGCAAACCCAACACCCAAATCGGCTCTTGCCACAAGAGGGCAGGCTCTTATCGACCATCAACGGGCATTCGTTATCTGCCGATGCGCCTCGATACATTGTCAACAAATCCACGTTTGAGTATCCCCATGGATTTTTGTATTGCATCAAAAACACCCAGACGTCATCATCTGACCAATTTTCCAGTGGCGAAAAAACCAATTCATTTGCAAGCGTTGGATTCGGACTAAGCAACTCTCTTACACGCTTCTTCTCCAGGTTCACCATTGTACGATTCCGTCGTGCACTTTCCTGCTTTCGAGTTCCGAGAACAAGGATCACTTCGCCATGTTCTGCAATTTTATTACGAATGAAATTGTTCACTGGCTGAATTTTCAAACGATCCGTGCACCAACGGTATTTTTTTCGCGGAAAAGGATATCCTCGCCCAATAAGGTTAACCCAGAATGTATTGTTGAAATCTGGTGTGAGCTGTTCAGGAACAAAAGGCATGTCCTTTTCTTTCCCAACCACCTTCATCTGCTCCAAAGACTTTTTCACCCACTGTGAGACAATTGGAGATTCCACAAGCGTGTCCGTGTTCATAATATGGATCGGCTTTTTCCGCATTTCGGCAGGAAGTCTTTCTATTGCCATCCACACGAGTTGGACGGTCGCAGTACTGTCTTTTCCACCCGAATATCCAATCATCCATGGAATATCATCAGACAAATACAGATTTTGGATGGTTGTGATAAGACCATCAATATTTTCCTTCGTAATCACGCTCATAACAGCACATCCCAATCGTTAAAATAATATCAATGTATTCATTTGATTATTTACCTAGAATAATAAGTATACCTTTGGGGTAGGCTTCTGTCAATGATTTTCCCTCCGCCTTACCTGAAGGACAACTTGACCCGATATTCAAAATTTCCTTTTCGAATCCAAGCGATGATGTCCTCATTCAGGTCTTTCAATGTTGCCTGTCCATGCGCCATTTTAGAAAGGAAGTCCGTTATGTTCGAATTAAGGCCGAGTCCCTGAATAAGCGCCTCAGCTCCATCCAATGCCTGTCTCAGACGTTCAAACACTTCCTTTTCCATTGTCCAAACCTCGGCATCCTGAATCAGCTTCAAACACTTCATCACCTTTTCCGGGTCGATAGATCGGACAATTTCCAGCGTTCCCCTTGTTTTCCTCGTCAATGCGTCAAAGTGTTTTGCCCACACTTTTTTGGTTTCGTTCTGAACCCCCTTGAACATATCCGTTGCCTGCAAGACAGCTTCCTTCTCTGCGTCTCCATAACATACAGCACTCTCCAGTTTATGAAAGAAGGTTCTCAATCCCGCTACCAACTCGGCTGAGCAGACAAATCCCAGATTTTCCTGAATATAACTCAGGATGTTCATATACTGATCTGCCTGTTGGACAAGTGTCTTATATTTTTGATCCGTTGCTTTCTGTTGTTCGGCGTTTGCTTTTTTCTGCTCTTTGCGCCGTAGCTCTCTCATTGCTTTAATTTGACTGTCCAGTTGCTCCAAAATGCTTTCATTCATCGTCCTCACCTCTTTCCAAGAATTCCTTCCATTTTGAAATCACCACATTTTCCGCATAATAGCGGTCAGTAGCGGATATCGCCGAATCCGTCTCGCCTAATGCTGCCATTCTCTCCGCCACTTTGGTTTGAACAGTCTGTGCTGTACTTTTCACCCTTTTTAGCAGTTCCTGAAACGGAATTAGCCTAGAGATCGGATCGCCAGAAAACGTCAGAAGGATGGTAAGCGCATCGGTTGCTTCCCGTGCATCTTCTACAAGGCGAATTGCCTTTGCAATCTGCTTGGCTGTTTTCTTTATCGCATCAATTTGTTGGGTTATAGCTTGGATGTTAATCCTGGAATTATTAGCTTCCGCATAAAACTGACCAGTTGTTTCCACAAAGTCATTGATGTCATCTTCTTCAATTTCATCGCATCCATAGCACTCATAAATATCTTGAAGAATCAGATATGCTTTTTCCAATTCCTTCTGTGCAACTTTGTCCACACGATCCATGATGTCTTTCGCCTTTGCGTACACATCCCGACGCAGCTTTACCGGATCCTCCAAATTCAATTTTTCTTCTGGAATCTGCAGTTTCTTGTTCTTAAGTCTAGACAATTTTTCGTTAAAAGCAGGCTCATTCAAGACAACGATTGAACCGCCTCCACCCTGCACAATATTAAAGTATTGTCGCACTGTCTCGTGCATTGTTTCGCCATCACGTGCAACAAGCGATGCCAAATCCAGCCATTCTCTCGAATGACTGGTATTTCCCGGTACTTTTTTGCAGGAGCTTTCCAATAATGTCTGCATGGAAAAGCTCCGCAGCGTCTGACCTTGAACCTCACCACACAATATCATCCGATAAATTTCAGTCATCATTGCAGCATCAATGTAGGGCACTTTTTCTTTTGTTTCTGCACGAACAAGATCCACAAATGTTCTGTGGATCTTGTGTGCCCACGATGTTACAAAGTACGCATCGCAATCTGCATCCGGTTCGTAATTCCAGCTACTTTTTCCGTATTGCCTCCATCGAACAAATGCACCGATTACGATTACCGATTCGATATTCGCGGGCATATAATAAAGCCCCATACCTTTTGTCTGATTTTCAAGTGCAATAATCTTTACAGCGGATTTCTTCACCTTATTGACATGATCCATGCTGATGCCTTCCGCCTGCCAGTCAATAGCAGAAAACAAAAACGCATTCATATCCTCCACCGCTGCACGCAAAACACCACTGATGCCAACATTGGCCGAGATGTCAATTTTCCTTCCGCCGGACCATTGCATCAAGGCATCGGTAGCTGCACCAACTTTCTCCTGTATCTCCGCAGTTACACTCGTTGCAGTCTCAGGTTCTTTTTTCTCCGGCAGCGCAGCCGTGCGCTTTTTTGATTCTCCTTCCGTTGTTGCTTCTCGTTTCGGTGCCGAAACTTCCGTGAATGTAATCACCGGTAGATTCAGTTCCTCCAGAATTTCCTTCCTGATCCCGGAAATATAGGTAACTCCGTTTTCCGTATACTGATCCGGTTGACCATTGCCCCAGATACACAAGAACGCAATCAGTCGTTTTTTCTGTATTTCATCTGTAATTTGCCTATCAACCGCAATAAGAAGGTTTTGATTTACTCCACCTATCGTATACTTTCCGCTTGGAAAAGCCATCGGATTATTCAGAATATCTGTAACAACCGGTTCAATCAGATCTCGGATAATATACCGTGGAGTTCGAAATCCTTCTCTTAAATCTTCGTTGTAAAGATACCGGATGCTATTTTTTGTAAACGGATACAGGCACAGTTTCTTTCCGTCTGCAATCTCAACAACTTCCCATGCCGTCCCCTCTTTAACCTCGTGCACAGGATAATCTTCCGGTCGTGCCTGATTTTTTGCCCAATCGGAGATTCTGGCAGGGACATCACATTCAAGTATCGTCCCACAAATTCAAAAAGACCCGCCTCGCTCATAGCATCCGTCGGAATATAAATGCACTTGGTAATGCGATCCTTGTGGTTATCCCGGAAGTTGTTCTGCAGGTAGTCATTCGTGGTGCCCACGATAGACGAGATCCTGCAAAGGTGCTCTCCCTCATTCATACCCGTATGCTCCACAATCAGCGCATCCAGAAGTGCATCATCTACACCAGTAAAAGAAGTAACATCCTCAATAAATAGCGTCAGATTCTTTCCCAGCCGATAAAGTTCTTTTCGAATATCCTGAAAAATCTGTCGAAAGTCTCCCGGCTCAATTCCGGCGCAGCGCTGAATCACATCATTTACAAACTGATTCAGGTATGCTGCAAGTTTTGCAGCCTCTTCCGGCCCACTTTCATCCGCCATCAGTTCCCGTGCCATTTGTTCCGACTTCCGATCTGCTCCGGCTGAAAGCATTTCTTCATAGAAATCTGCCGAGATATAGAAATCTTCCGCTCGGAATTCTGCCACAGTATCTCGATCGACCAGCTTAGTCGTTTCTGCCACCTTGGAATACATGCGGTCAATAGGGCCATTGCTTTCCATCAGGCGGCTATGCATAACCTCGTTATTCAACAATGCTTCCAAACGCTTGCGCTTTACGTTGGTAAGCTCCACAGAATGGCTGCTATCATCATGTGCGATCTCGATAATGAAGTTGTGATAGATCATATCCTTGAGTTTTTCTTCATCTACCGAAGCGGATGCACGAACCAGCCGCTCATAAACCTCACGATTTGCGATTTCCTGTACTTCCGGCTTTTCTAGCAACTGTCGAATGGTTCCTTTCAGGGTATTATCGCTTCGACGAATGAACAGGATCACTTCATTCTCCGGTTTTTCCTGTTCAAACCGCGTCTCAAACCAGCGGATCAGATGTGATTTGCCTGTGCCGCTCTTGCCATAAACCGCAATAAATTGATGACGATTTTCCGGATTGCAAATGTACTGCTTGTAAATTTCCTCTTCAGAATAATTTTTCCTTTCAGAAAAACTTTTTTCAGAAGAATTAGGCTCAAATTTATCCAGCAGGTACAGCTTGTCGAGTGCCACATGGGTTGCCAGAAAATCCCCCTGTAAGACCGTGATTGAGTCCGGTTTTATCACGCTCGCAATGCGTTCACTCGCAATAATTCGATCCATCATTAACCTCCGATCGTAATATTCGTTACCGTATCACGAATTGGGTGTGCTTTTAACGGATACAGTGTCCAGATGTCCTTCTGATCCAAAAAATGCTCCATCTTAAGGATTCCCGCATCATGTAATGTACGCAAACCGTTTGACATTCCGTAACTCAGACGGCGATTTTTCAAATTATCATCCATAATGATCCCACAATACGGCGATATCAGGTTAATAAATTCGCCAAAGGAATATTTTTTCCCTTTTTCCAGTCCGGCAAGTTCTATTACATCCTGCAGAAAAACATCAGCATTCGGAATCATAAACATTTCCTGCAAATAGCCAAGGCCAAGATACGACACCCAGAAGCGCCAAGCACGCATAGCCATGGCGTCCACCTTCTGTCCCGTCAGTTCACTCATCACTGGGCCAAGATTTGACAGATTTTTTTCTGTTTTTAGCGCATCTGCGCCCAGCATGTAATATGCATGGGTTACCTGATAAAATTGACCATCTGAAAATTTTCGTAGTACCCCATTGACATATTTCCGCATCGTTTGACGGGATTCTATGACACTCGGATCTACTGCCAGTGAAATCATATTATCTGATGTAATAATCAGTCCAAGTTCCTCTGCTGCTGTCCGGTAATCCGGAAAATAAGCCGTGCTCGTATCAGCATTCAGCTCCGCTGGTTCCATTTTTTCCTTTAGCTCACTGCTGGATATCGGCCCTTTTTCAACAATTTTGCACAGTACATATACGCGTTCCGGTATTGCCGGCGTCACCATTTTCTCTCGAAACATGAAAAGCTCCTTTTAACCATTTAAAATAGTTTGAAGCGAAAGCACTGGGCCCTCTACCAGATCCGAAAAGGATTTATCCATCCAATCAAAGCGTCTATTTTCTGCGATGATGTGAACAATTCCCGTTTCCAGTCTTCCGCTCAAGCGGTTGCTGACAATACGCAATTCTTCGTAGATCTCGCTTGGCGTTCCTTGGTACAAAACTCCAATCAATCCAGAGAGATAATACCAGTTGTTCTTCTGAACTAGTTTTGTAAGCGTGTACTCATTCAGGATCAAAACATTCTCACAATTAGATAATGCTTCCATTCCCTCAAGCCGGTCTTTTACAATCAACACGGATAATCCCTTTTTTAGAAGTGCATCAACAAGTGCCGCACGATTTTCATCCTGTACATAAATGATCGCGTCTTTTGCGCCCCCAAGGAGTGCTGTTTGCTCCGCCGACAACGGCCTTAGCGGGCTCTGTACAGAAGACTTCAGTGCAAACTCAAACGTGTCTCCTTTTATAGGCTCAGTATGTTTGTCGCATCCTGCACAGTACTCTGAAACTTTGTCGTACGTGTCATAAAACATTTCAGACCAGCAAACTTTTTTATCATTGCGAACTGCCAATTGAATCGTTTTTAATGCGCCCTCATAGTAGTCCCATTCTTTCTGGCGTATTGTTTCAATTAACTGTTCCTGTTCCTGTCCACAATCAAGCAGTCGCTCATCAAGAACTTCAATCACGAAGGTGTATAGTCCTCCCTGCGGGATCACTTCCTGAATGCGGATCAAGTTATTTCTGCGGAGAAGAAGAAGGACGTAAATATTCCAGTTTGTATCTGCTTCAGAGGCAGGGGTATCCTCCAGTTCATCTTTTTGTATGTTGTACTCTGGCTTTACCGATGTATCAATATATGCATAATTTCCTTTTCGGGGAGATGTTGCGCTATTATACATGCTGTTCCAACGTCCAACAATCTTTTTAGCGGTGAGCACTTTTTTGTTAATCCGTTGAAATGCAATATTCGAGTCATCCGGATCAACACACATCACACTTAAGCAGGGCAATCCATCTCGACCGCCACGTCCCAGTTCTTGATAATATGCATTTGGATTTGGTGGAATATAAAGATGCAGTACCGTACGAACATCGCTTTTATCCACACCTACGCCAAACGCAGATGTTGCTACCATTATTTCAAACTTATCATCGATCCAGCCTTGAATCAGTTCCTCTCTCCTTTTTCCATTTGTAAGACCTGTAAATGTCTCCACATTGTTCAGACCTGCATCTTTCAAGGCATCTTTTGTTTTTTCCGCGTCTTCGGGGCGTGCCACATAGATAATCATCGGATGTGGAAGTTTTCGTACCAGTTCCAGCATCTTTTTCTTTTTATCCGTATATGACTTTGCGTTGATCAGAATATAGTGTGGCTCGTGGCGAAGTGCGTCACAACGAACTTCAATCCATTTTTCTCCCTGCGAAAAAAGATTCTTTAAAATATCAATACTCCGTTTTTCATATGTTGCCGAAAGCAAAAAGGTTCGAATAGAAGGATTGCTTTGCAGCAGAAGTCTACGCCATGATTCCAAGCATTGATAATCGACTCGGAACTGGCTGCCCCAGTCTACAACAATATGTGCCTCATCAATTATGATGTTTTTTAGGTAACGCTCCGCATTGGCCTTTCGAATACCTTCTACAAAATTTTTATTGTTGAGCAAGGCTTCTGGTGAAATAAAAAGCATCCTTGCTGTTTTCTGCTGGATTGCCCGGAGAATAGGTGTCGGATTTTCTCCGCTGTGATAGCAGAACACTTCCCTTTCGACCTGTTCTGAATGAATCGCTTTTTTTGCAGCTCTAACCTGATCGATCACCAGTGAAATCGTTGGAACAATGACAATCGTCAGGCCGTTGTCCTGATAGGAAATTGTCTGCGTGATTAAACTCTTTCCTCCGCCAGTGGGAAGTGATACAAGCGTTGTATAGCCCTCCGGCGTTCTAAGTGCCCCATGAACGGCAATCTTTTGCTCAATCGACTTAAACTCTGAATAGCCGGTTAGCTTATAAATGAATGGATCCGACTGCAGGTTGTAACGTGTACCACTTTCTTTGCGCTGTGGGGCATTGTTTCCTATGAGAAATGCCCTCTCCACAAACTTGCGATTAACTGTTTCCGGAAGCTCAAGTGTTGCAAAAAAGGTTCCCTTTTGCATATCTTTTACAATGGAGTAATCATTGTACTCCGGTACACAATGATCTGGAAGGTGAAGATCGGTTTCCATCACAATCAGATAATCTCTCAGAGCCAGAAGGAAATCATCCTTATACGCAGGTTCTCTACGATATAGAATCCAAGCATTTCTCAGTCTCTTGCCTGTGTTCAGTATAAAGCGTTCTGCCGCCAACGTTCCAAGGTCACAATCGACATCTACACTGTCCTGTACACCGTTTAGGTATCTCTCCATTTGAAAAATCAGCGTGTCACGATCCATATCAGTTTTTCACCATCCATATAAATGCAACCGAATCCAACAAAATCTTGGGACGTCGAAGCGCTTCAAGAACAACTTTCTGTTCCTCTTTTAACGCCAAAATTTTGTCATCGTTTTGTCCATAATAAACCTGGCTCGCTTCCCTCGCCGAAAGAACACGTTCCATTTCTTCTCGTGCTCCACGAATATTAGAACGTTTTCGGATCTGCTCCAATGCTTTTTCATGCGCAGATTTCCTTGCTGTAACAACCATCTCTCGCCAGCGTTCTTCAGAATATGTACCACGAAACCACTCAATATTTTTCATATCACCAATTGTACTGCTAAGATAGCTTGTCTCTCGGCTTCTCTTACCAAAGTGAACTGTTTTTTCCTTTAGTATGTTGGCTCCCAATTGTTTTAAATATTCCTGTACAATTTGCCCATCTGTATACTCCTCTGGGTTTTCTATGCTGTATGGAATTATAACCTGCTCTGACATCAAGTAATTTCGATATGCACTCAGCGTATGAACCGACACACCATTTTCCAGCAAATACGACTCGTTTGGCGTCGGCGCAAACACAAAAACAAATCCCTTCCAATTCAAATTCGATTCGATCGCAAAGGCACTAGAGCATCCCTTGCATGAGAGAATCGCATTATTTACAATACAGTCAAAAACATCATCGCCCGGCGCAAAGAAATGAATATAGTCATTTTCAATTGCCCGTTTTCGCGTAAAAGTACCACGAATTGCACGGCTCGGATTTTTTGTCTGATGGTTGCGGTCATACTCGTCCTGCACGCTCGTCACAAACTTATTTTGCTCTTCCATAAGGTAATCATTCCAGCGTGGCGGGATGAGCTGTGAATTAAATGCCGCTTTAAGCGAGAAGGATTCTGCCGTGTAGGTTACAAGATCTTCATCGCTTCTAAATCCCTTAAAGCCGGCAAGACTTGCCCAATTTGTCATTGCACTCGCAAAAAGCTCATTTTCATTTTGAGCATAATAATTAACCAGCCGCTTCAGTTCTGTATACATCGGTCGGAAAACGAAGGCAGCCGCATCATAATTCTGTTCTTTTTGTACCGCAGAGCGCATAGATTTTGCCAGCTCCACAATCTGAGGAATTCGGTCAAATAAACCATATTTAAAATTCTCTTTTACCGCCGAAACGATTTCCCGATCAACGTCCCGCATGATGATTTCCATACCGCTGAGTGACTGTGTGAAAATTTTCAGTCCTTCATTCCAGAAACGATAAAGAGCTTCCTCAAAGGTATCCTGTGCATAAACCAAAACCGAATGTACTACCGGTCGAGATGGATCACGCTCTAATCGATCCAATCTTCCGATTCTTTGCTCAATTGTGCTCGCATCCCATGGTAAATCAATATGCACAATATAGTCCGCACACTGAAAATTGCGACCTTCACCACCTGTGTAGTCACAAAGCATAATCCGACAGTTTTTATCATTTTGGAAACGATACGAATTCAATTCAATCTCCATCGGGGACATTCCTGCTCCAAAAAAAGCAATCTCATCCGGCTGAAAAACTTTTTGCAAAGCAATACGATAAGACAAAAATGTTTCTGCAAAATTGGTAAACAAAACGATCTTTTGATCATATAACTCATCATATAGAAGATTGAGTATTGTAACTAGCCGTGTAGAGTATTCTGCCGCATAGGAATCCGGATCATCCAAAATATCCGCAATATCTTTTACGATGTGATCTTCAAATTTAATCCAATTTCTCACATATTCTTCCAATTCCTCCGGAAAAGAGCTCATCTCCTTTTTCACAGAAGAAATTGTTGCCGAAAAAGCCCACGGTGAACTAAAAAACGAACTCAACAATAAACGGACGCCGTTTTCCACATCCGCATCTTTTCCATTATTTTCCAGCCAGTCTGAAATTTCTTGGTAACAAAGTGTCTCATATATATTTTTATCACGATCCAGACTGTACGGTACTGTTTTCAGCTCACGCGTCGGCATTAGGCGTTGCCCATCCTCTGCCATTTCCAAAATTCTTCTACGATTTCGGATAATATTGCTCTCAATCTGATAGCTAGCACAAATATACGACACAACCACTTTAATGTCATACACACCAAGATCGCCCGAAGAGAAATCAATCGTTTTCAGAAGCTTGGATAGCTTTTCATCTCCAAGCGCATTGCAAACCTCCTGCAGATCCTCTACAATCTCATCAAACAAATCTCGGCATTCGTCTGATTCATGCGGATCTGTCTGCTCATTCTGGGCTGCAGAAATTTCTTCCTGGTAATCAACCATATCATCCAGAATCAGTGCTGTTTTCTGAACAATCTTACTTTGTTTATCGATCAGTTGGCTAAACCGTTCATCCGTATAGTTGTCATACTTCTCTGGCTGAAGAAGACGTAGGAGAGCAAGGTATTCTCCTTTTCGCTGTTGTACCGGTGTTGCACTCAGCAGCAGTACATTCTGAGCTTTCCGGCTCAGTCGATGAAGTTGTTCATATACAATTTTGTCTGACAAACAACGGTGTACTTCATCTACAATTACAAAGTCCCAGTTCCTGTTCAGATCCATCGAATCCAATTCCTGCACTGACTTAATCGCAATACTGCTATAATTTTTCCCGGTTCCCGTAGAAAGGTTAAATTTTAAAAGGAGTTCCTTTTCCCACTGTGCTTTCAATGTCTTCGGAACCACAATCAGTGCCTTTACGCATGCCTTATCCTGCATATAGATCTTTAAGATCGAGATCGCCTCAACGGTTTTTCCCATGCCGACTTCATCCGCCAGCATAAATCGACACGGTTTCTCCTGAAGACAGCGCATAATTGTATTAACCTGATGGGGAAGAAGATAAATTTTTGAACCCGCCAGTTCTTTGAATCCATTGATTGAATTATTCAGGATGTTCATGCTTCTGGAAACAACAGAATGCCCCAAGTACCAGCACGGATTTTGGAATTCGTATCGAGCAAGCTGCACAGACGGGTCCACATGCCCATTATTGAACGCTGCTACGATTTCCTTTTCGGAAACCTCGAAAACATCTTTGCTTTTTTTATCTTGTACATAATAAGCAAAATAGCCCTCTTGGTCTTTCTGTCGAGTGCGCACAGTGCAGATTTTTCCATGCACCATCACGTCAGATCCTATGAACATTCCACAATGATCTACCGCTTGAATCGGAAGCTCCACTTTATTTTTAGGGTAATTTTCAAAGAACTGCAGATACTCAAACGGATCATGGATCTTTATTGTAACAGTCTTTTTAAACTCGTCAATTTCCGCAATTTGACCGCACATAAAAACACGTGGATCGGAAATACTTTCCGCATCCGCCGGAAAGCGCACATACATTCTTTTTTCAAGCATAAAAATTTCCCCGTCTCACAATTTTGCGGTGGCATAGCATGCTGCACAAACATCCCTGTTCGAGCAGTATTGACACCATACATCCGGTGATTTTTCAAATTTCACCTGTCGCAAAGCCTCGACAGATAGCGTTTGCTTCATGTGATCTATTGATGGCATGTCAAATTTCCCCTGCAAAACATTTCCACGATCCAACTGCTGATTCTTCAGCTGTTTGAAAATAAAGAGTTCTCGCAGCATCATTTCTCGTCGGTCCGCGCTTGTTAACTGAGGAAAGCTTTTTGTCTTTATTCCAAGGAGTCGTCTGCGGATATTCCAGACTACATCAATTTGATTTGCTGTCAGGACAAAGGGGAAATATTTCTTCAATTCTGCATACGACTCATCAATTGCTTCCTGAAGGAGTGTTTCGCTGGCAGGATAGCCTGCGCAACGCTCCCGCACATTGTTTTCAAGCAGAACCTCCAGATATTTAGTCAATAAGAATGGATCTTTATAAATAGTATCGCCTTCTATAATCGTTTCCAATAAAAAACGGTACTTACATATCTTATAACGACTGTAATCAAACTCATTATAATTTCCACCAACTGCACCTTGCAGAGTAAAATGTGAAACCGGCGCAAGCTGCTCTCCGATCCTCATTTCACGATAAGGCACAATATGCGCTCCTAGGATTTTAAGAACGTAATACAGTTCCTGATCCTTCTCGCGGTCCTGCCTCACATAGCTCAATTTAAAATTACATCTGTTGAACTCCAATCCATACAAGAGCGCGTACCGTCTGAAATTTTTTTGTTCTCTGCGTGCGTTGACATAGACTTGATATTTCCAGTCCACAGGATTTTGTGCGACTTCGAAAAGCCTCATCCAATGGCCATGGAAATTCCGGTACTTTTACTGTATTGAGATCTGCATCAGAAAGGCAGGCAAAATGATAGTATTTTTCTCCGGCAGCATCAAGCTTTGATCTCAGAATATCACCATCAATCTGCTCAAAATTTCGGACAATCCAGTGCGCACTTTTCTCAGGGCGCGCTTCCTGAGTCAAATAAACCGACATCGTAGATTTTAGACATTCAAATGATGCCGACGCATCAATATCCTCAACCTCATTCAATCTTTCCAGAACACGTTGTACAATATCTAAAAAATCATCATTTAGCTGCTTTGCGTCGATAATCTCCTCCTGCAGATACCGTTTCAACCGCTTATAGAAATCTTTAAAATTATGCGGTTTATTTTCAAAGTCCTCGTAAAAGTAACTAGCAAGTTCTTCCAATTCCTTCAGTGCATTTCTGAGAATCGTTCGCTCTTTATTTGAAAGAGCATAATACGAAACGTGGCTCAAGATCTCCTGTGTTTCAGGCTGATAGGATCGTTTTATATTTCGCTCTATGCGGTCTAACCGTTTCAGCAATTCTTCAACTGACCTGCACCCATCAAATGCCGGTTCTGCCCTTTTAAAGATGGAATAGAGTTGTCCTGTATATTCCTCTTCAAGAATTCCCGCATTGAGGCACTCCTTCATGTCATCGAGATTTGCAACGACCATTTCATCCTTCTTTGCATCCCACATGTTTGCAATTGCAAGAAAAAAATGGCCAAGTGGATAGTCAAGAAATTTTCGTTCTCCAAATTGTTCCGGAAAATAAACCTTTAGAATATTATTCACAGAGCTGTCTGCCGCATAAATTTGCTCTGACATTCCGCTCATCGGGCTCGACGGATTCTTCTGTACAGCGCGTTCAAATATATTCGCCACATAGTCTGCAAACTCTGTAACATTATCGAATTCAATTACATCAAACGAGGTCGGTGACAAGCTTTCCAGCCTGCCCTCCATCAGTCTACCAATCCGGTCTGCAAGGATATTTGCCGAATTTCTGGAGGCATCTGCCCATACCAAGCCCCGATCCATCCCTCCAAAATTCTGCGACTGACTATCAAATGCAGAATAAATATTAACCCAAGTCTGATATACATTCTTATATTGTTGCTGATAGGGAAACAGCAGAATCACTTCTTTATACCATGCAATCGTTTCAATCGCACGCAACATAATCGGAGTAAACTGATGTACTCCATGGATCACTACCCGGTCTTTCTGCAGCGAAGACGCATCAAACCCATCCTTTGCTTTTTGCATTGCACGCACCAGCGCTGCATCCAGTTCTTCTGGCCCAAAATCCGTTTCCAGTACAAAATCCGTATGCTTTTCCGATGCCATCAGCCTTTTATAAAGAGTGACGACAAGCCCCTGTTCCTGTGTCAGCTCCTCCATCCGAATCTCATCCAGATTGATATTCAATTCTGCCATAACCCGAATGCTCTGGAATATATTTTCACGATTAAAGCTCAGAACATCGGCAAGATTGTGCTGCATCGGTTCTTTCAAAACCGCCAACGCACCAGCTTTGACCAGATTATCCAAATCTGCATGTTGTCTTATGATACACTCTGTGCTCTCCCACTGTTCAAAAATCGAATCCGTGAGGTTCTTAACCGTTGTAACTCGCCCCTGCTGAAAGTCCGCCCTATATAGACCTTTCAGTCCATTGACAAGCGTCTGAGAAACGCAGAAATATGGGCAGTTTGTAATCTCTTTCCAAAACGGTTCTGCATTCAGCCTATACGGATCCTGATATGTATAGATTTTAATTGACATTTTATCCCTCCAGTAAGGACCCCCAGCTTATTGCTGCGCAGCTGTCAAGATCTTTCATCCAGATACAGTTTCGAATCGCACGTGTTAATGCAACATACAAAACACGCGTCTCCTCCGCAATTTGTTCATCGACCTCATTGCGAGGATCATAATTAGAATTTTGTTCACGAAGCTGATTTTCAAACAAAACTCTATATGCGAGTTTTGACTCCGAATAGCTTGCATCCAACTTGATCATCCTGATGTCGCCGATTTCCTCTCCAGTGTATGGAAGAATCACGGTTCCGTATTCCAGACCCTTCGACTTATGAACTGTTGTACACAAGATTCTGACGCCTGCATCTTCAATAGAATCTTCCCTTGCCAATCGTTCCTGCCTCGTAACAATATTGACACGCAGATATTCTGCAATCTGATTCAGGGTAAGTGTGTCTACACGGAAATTGCGAACCAGCAGTTCCATCAGGTATTCATAGTTGGCCACATACGCACGCTGTTCATCCTGATCCTGATACGTCTTCCATGGCTGAAATGCGTCATAAATCTTTTTCATTACATAGAGAACCGGCCTTGCATGAATTTCATTCACAACGTTCTCCCAGGTTTTTCCCATCCGCTCGGAGAACAGATGGTTCAGTGTCGCCTGCAAAGCATCTGCCCGTTGGTCGTCCTGCAGTCCTCGAAGGTTTTGATAATCTAGCTGCATATCCGAAAAGTGAGATTCCAGTAAATTCACAAGGCAAACAGAATCCCTACAGTTATTCAATGCAAGAACCAACCGATACAGGTCCATTGTTGAATCTCTCTGAAAAAGATCGCCTCCAGATTGCACCTCCACATCAATTCCTTTTTCCTTGGCAGCAGACACAATTTTATTCACTTGCCAATTTTTTCGGACAAGAACTGCAATTGTGCGCTCCTCTGATGTCATCCTATGTTGTTTCATTAGTTCTTCTATTCTCTGCTTCTGTGCAAGAATAGTATCCACGCATAAAGCAAAGAATCGGTCTTGATCCTTACCGTGACATGGAATTTCCATGAAAAGTTCTGTATCTTTTGCACCCGTCTGAACATCACTCGTTAGACAGTCAAGTTCCGGCTGATAGGGCAGAAAACCCTCGTTTCCCATTTTACTTAACAGTGGCTCATATAATCTCAGCAGCCTTCCATCTGTCCGATAATTGATCGTCAGATGTTCAATACACCAATCAAACATACTATTTGCTTTCAGCTGTTCAAATGCACTGAGCTTTGCGCCACGGAATCGGTAAATGCTTTGTTTCAAATCGCCTACCACAAAAAATCGGCATTTTTCCGGCATCGCTTTCTGAAGTCTCTGGAACGTCTGAATCTGTTTATCATCCGTATCTTGAAACTCATCCACAAAAAGGTACCGTGTCTTTAAAAAGCGAATCCGTCCTGTCAGCTGTTCAAGAACGCGGTTCAGCATCACAATACACTCTTTTAAGTCCATGCCGTTTGCCTTATGCAGCATCGCAGCGTATTCCGTTTCTGCTGGAATGAGAACCTGTTCGATCAAATCGTTGAAAAATGGGACTGTCCGCTCCGTCGGCACGCCCAGCTCAGATTTTCTGATTTGCGCAAGGTCGACACTTTTATCCTGAAGACGGTCAGCAACATTCATCAGCTTTTTCTTTAAATCGTAAACAGCAACTGCAATCTCATTAACAAAATTTTCATTTTCCTCTTTTTGTTTTTCAAGAAAGAGATTCATATATTTATCGTAGATTTTTCCCCGCTGGTATTCGTTTGAAGTTATTTTAAAATCCGTTCCAAGCCCTGTGTACAGTGGCATATTCCGCAGCAGTTCTATAGAATACCGATGAATTGTCGAAATATTCGCACGGTCGGCATCGTCCACAAATTTGAGGTATTCCTGTTTACCCGTCAACACAAAATAATTTACAAACAGCTGTTTCAGTCTTTTCTTCATATTCACAGCTGCATCGTTCGTAAACGTCACCATCGCAATTTCTTCTGCCAAATCAGAAATTGGTTCCAGCTTTTTTCCACATAGAAAAGCCACACGGGATACCATCGAATAAGTTTTTCCGGTTCCTGCACCTGCTTCTACCAACGTGTTCTTTTCGACTGGTGCATGTTCTACCCGATATTGTTGGAAATTAAATGATGTTTTTTCAGAAAGCTCCTTTAGAACGAGTGCCTCCTCTTCCGTATACTCGCCCTCTTCAATTTCGATTTCCTTCTTGCTGATAGATTTGAGTTCCGGAACCCAATAAACCTCCAACTGGAATGTCTTCAAACTATGCGCATCACTTGGTAGGCCTTCTGTATATCCAATCGACAGCGTATTACTGTCGGGTTGAATGTTTTTCTTTTTGAACATAGCATCAAAAAGATTTTTCAATGTTTCAAATTGTTGCCCGTCTTCGACAAAAACAATTCTTTTTGTCCCAGTAAAATAATCTGAAACGATCCATTCTAATGTTCTTTGCGAAGTATCAGCCAGTAGGATAGAAAGGACAGAGTAGTGTTGTTTTTCTTCCTTGTTCACCTGCATATATTCTTCGACGTAAGCTGGTTCCCATGCGCAGCGAAGTTTTCCGACAAGCTCTCTCGTCAGTTCTGCATGAGGAATAAATCTTGCCGTGTTGTACGCAGCGCAGAATTTCGCGGTCAGCATGTCTGCATTTTCCAAATCTTCCTTGCAAAGTGTGAAATCGTTCTCCGAAACAATATCCAAATGCTGTTCATGGTACTCCTGTCGGCTAATAAACGGATAGCACACCAGATCCATTACAATCGGGCTGACATTGTATTTCCGTACAATCTTGTTAAGCAATTCAAACCGGTAAGCACGAGCCTGTTTTTTGGGAGACTTCAGCGGTTGATCATATCCGTCCACGAGGATGTTGTCTACACCAAGTACCGTCACCTTGTCTGCCAACCACCCTTTTACTTCAACCACAAAGATGCCCATGCCCTCCCACAGAATGCAGAAGTCAAACTCACGGCCATTGATTTCGCGATTGTTGTAGACAATCGCCTCCATTGGCAGAAGTTTTTGAAAGCTCTCCCAGGTTTTTGCTTCGCCATGAAAAGATGGCTTATCATCGATCATTTTAGCCACAGTGCATTCTCCCAACAAACTTTCATTATCTTCGGATGTTGTTTCTACGAATCAGTGTATTTTATTCACCCTCAACACATTCTATAAAAATCATTATATCAGTTCATACACCTTACTTCAATTGACAGTGTTACAAATAATGCCATCTATTTCTGTTGATTTCCCAGAAACGATCTTTTCTACTCATTCATAATATTTCTCATGAAAGTCATCTGCTATTTTCCGGAAACGAGCCGGTTCATTTCTGAACAGTTCATACGTCTTGTAAAAAAGACTGCTCGCTCCAGACAAACCACTCTTTCCCTGTGTTACAACATAGTGAATGCAGCCAATTTGCATTTTTAGACCATTAAGATTTCTAAATTTTTCATCTACAACAAGACCAAGCTGGTTTGCTCGGTTATGATATGCTTTCGATATTTCTGACAGCTTTTCTTCCGGAGTCGATAGTGATGCACCATTCTCTCATCGGGCATCACCATCCCGGTCCGAGTAGCTGCGGAACGGCTTGACCGGGTCCTCCTTATCCGACTTTTCGTTCAGGGCGGCCAGCACGGAAGGGCGCGCAGATTCCTCATCCGGCGTTTCTTCCATCTCCGGCTCGTGATGTTTTTCGTCCACATCCAGCTGTGCATTCAGTTCAGCCAGCCGTACAGATTTTTGTGCCAGTTCTTCTTCCTGCGGAAAGGGCTTTTCCACTTCTGCCTGTGCCGCCGTCTGCTGCTGCAGCAGATTCTCCAGTCGGTTTTCTGCATTGGCAATGCGTTCGTCAAAACCGGCCAGCAGGTTGTCCAGTCGGGTGATATTGCCGTGCGGGTCGGCACCAAGTGCCACCGGATAAATCGCCTTGCCTTTCAGCACCGCCTGCTGCTCGTTTCGGACCGGCTCATAGCGCACCGAAAGCTCAAAGCCGCGGTACTCGCCCAGCACAACAGGCTCTGTGTCGGGAAGTTCTTTTGCCGCCAGAATCAACCGTTCACCGGCAGTCTTTTTGTCATCGAACATCATGCCCTTGATGGTCATCCCGCAGAAGTTTTCCTTGTCCTGCGGATGGGCCGCAGCCGTTTCCGCATCGGTTTTCAGTGCGGAAATATGCGCTCTCTGCTGCTGAATATCTGCCGGGAACTGCGTCAGCAATTTGTCTTCCAGACGATATTTCTGGCTCTGATGGTCAGCTTTCAGAACTTTCAGCTTAGCCA
>ERZ791724.847-NODE-847-length-20882-cov-2.971671_pt1 | contig 20882 bp, 14 predicted proteins | sample MGYA00510044_ERZ791724 | MGnify/ENA primary metagenome ERZ791724 (study PRJEB30046, sample SAMN00715140) | human gut metagenome | study: EMG produced TPA metagenomics assembly of the A metagenome-wide association study of gut microbiota in type 2... | reverse complement strand
CGACAGCCGGGGTCAGGACGATTTATAAATACGGCGTGGCCTTCAGCGGTAAAAAAGTCGAAGTGGCAGTTGGATGAGTGTGGAAAACAAATTGGGGTTGGCCAGCGCTGCCGACCTTGCCCGTGAGGAAGAACGCATCAGCAAGAAAAAGGCTGTAGAGCTGTTCGAAAATGGTATGCTCAACGCTCTCCCTACGGGCAGGTTTTCAACCTTGCAGGCGATTCACAAATATCTTTTTGAGGACATTTACGACTTCGCCGGTAAGCTGCGCACGGTGAACTTGGCAAAGGGTAGCTTCCGTTTTGCGCCGCTGATGCACCTGCAAGCGGCGCTTGAAAACATTAACAAAATGCCACAGTCCGCTTTTGATGAGATTATCGAAAAGTATGTGGAAATGAATATTACCCACCCGTTCCGGGAGGGCAACGGTCGCAGCACCCGCATCTGGCTTGACCATATTCTGAAAGCGGAAATCGGTAAGGTCGTCGATTGGAGCAAGGTAGATAAGGAAGATTATCTGCTTGCTATGGAGCGCAGCCCCATTAAGGATGTGGAGATTAGGGTGCTGCTGAAGGCGGCACTGACCGACGAAGTAGACAGCCGTGAGGTCTATGTGGACGGAATTGACCAAAGCTACTATTATGAGGGCTTCACGGCTTTCCGGACGGGAAATTTATAAATTCCAAAGTATCAAATTGATTCTTTTGAGCGTTCCTAAAGTGCCAACGTGATTCTTTGAAGAATTTCCAAAGTGCCAAATTGGCACTTTGGCGGTAAGTAGCATAACCGGTACTAATTGAAAGAATTTAGGGAGATTGCTTATGAAATCAAACTTTGATTTTCTAAATCGATACTGGCCTACGCTGGCGCAGATCGGCGCAACTGCAGAAACCTATGTTTATTCCGATCCTAATGCCTGTATCTACAAACTGGGAATGTTTGCCGAGCGTTTGGTGCAGGAGATTCTTGCCTTTGAGCACATTGCGGAGCCGAGCATTGACAATAATCACGCAAACCGGATTCGTCTTTTGAAGCAAGCAGGATTATTGCCACACGAAATTGACAACACGCAATATGACCATTCATTGAAAAATAAACTCGTTGCCCTTAGCACTTGAATTCGGGTTCACAAATTTGCGTTGATGTCGTTATGAATGAAAAAACAAATCTGATTGTGCTGTTTTATAAGAAGTTGAATTAGATTTGCCAAATCATGCTTGACTTTTTTACGCTGCTGTGATAGACTGTAGATAGTCTTAATATGGGGGGGCTATGTATGTTTATTGGCAGAGAGCGGGAGCTTGACTCCTTAAACAATCTATATCATTCCGAAAAATTCGAGTTTGTTGTACTCTATGGACGGCGTCGAGTGGGAAAGACGGCGCTTATCAACCATTTCATCGATGGGAAACAGGCAATTTACTTTATGGGTGTTGAGAGTAACGCCAAGCAGAATTTGGAGAATTTCAGCGGTAGTATTCTTGAACTTGTTAGTGGGATACAGGGGGCAGAGACATCCTTCACTTCTTTCCAAGCTGCTTTAGATACGGTATTCCGTTTATCGCTTCATGAGCGTATCGTGTTAGCAATTGATGAGTATCCCTATGTTGCCAGAGTATCCCAAAGCCTTGCCTCCACGCTGCAGATGCTAATTGACAAATATAAGGACGAATCCAAACTGATGCTAATTCTTTGTGGCTCCTCCATGTCCTACATGGAAGATCATGTGCTGGCGTACAAAGCACCGCTGTACGGAAGACGCACGGCTCAAATCAAGTTGCTGCCTTTTGATTTTGGCGAGACCTGTCACTATTTTGCGAACTACTCTGCCGAGGAGAAGGCACTGGCCTATGGAATTATGGGTGGTACGCCACAGTACCTGCTGCAAATGAATGACCGCCTCAGTATCGAGCAGAACATTAAGAACACATATCTGAACCCTACTTCTGCCCTATATGAGGAACCAACAAATCTCTTAAAGCAGGAAGTTCGTGAGCCGGCAATTTACACGGCAATCATTACAGCTATCGCTACCGGAGCTTCCCGTATGTCGGAGATTTCCGGCAAGGTGGGGGAGAATACAAATGTCTGTTCTATCTATCTCAAAAATCTCATTGGGCTTGGCATCGTGCAGAAGGAGACTCCATACGGCGAGAAGGCATCCAAGAAGTCAATCTATTCTATTAACGACAATATGTTTCGCTTTTGGTATCGGTTCGTACCGGAAAACGCCTCAATGATTGCGCGTGGTGCGGCTGATTTAGTTTATCAGCGCATTGCGCCACATCTCCCCGAGTATATGGGCAAGGTGTTCGAGGAAATCTGTAAACAATATCTTTGGAAATTGCTGCTTAACGAAAAGTCTCCAGTGGAGTTTCAATCCCTTGGTCGCTGGTGGGGCAACGACCCCATCCATAAGTGTCAGACAGAAATCGACATCATGGGTGAGCAAGACAAGGACACTGCCCTTTTTGCTGAGTGCAAATGGACAGCAGAGAAGGTTGATTTATCTATCTTGGAGACACTCACTGTACGCAGCAATCTGTTTCCATATCTAAATAAGCACTTCTTCCTTTTCTCTAAGTCCGGTTTCACACAGGGCTGTGTGAACAAGGCAATTGAACTTGGAAATGTGTCGCTGGTGACATATGGAGAGATTGTGAAAGCCTTGGGGTAAAGAACGGAGTTCTGCGCATCAGATTGTCGTCCTTTTGTTGGATACAAACAGACTACCATTGATTCCATGAAAGAGAAAAGCCAATATAGAAATGAGGAAAAACAAATGAAAGTCGCAGATTTTTTCTGCGGTGGCGGAGGCTTTTCCGAAGGTTTTCGTCAAGCGGGATTCGAAATTGTTTTTGCGGTTGATAAATGGGGACCGGCGGTCAAAACCTATAAAGGGAACAAGCCAGGAGTAAATGTAATACAGGATGATGTTATTCGAATTTCAAACCTCCCTGATGATGAATTTGAAGCAATAGTCCCTGACACCGAAGTTATTATTGGTTCGCCCCCGTGCCAATCTTTTTCACATTCGAATAAGTCGGGTAATGCGGATAAGTCGATTGGTATTCAGTTGATTGAAGCTTACCTGAAAATCATAGCACGAAAAAAATATAAAAAAGGCTCTATACTTAAATACTGGGTCTTAGAAAATGTTCCCGCTGTGAAAAATTACATCAAAGAAGAGTACACCGCCGTAGATTTCGGGCTTGAAGGAGATTTTGTATTAAGACCACATGGTGGCGCTTCCGGAAAATATAATGCTAAGTACTTTGGCGCGCCAACAAATCGGGAGCGATATCTTTGTGGAGAGTTTCCGAAGCCCACTAAAACGAAAAGTGATAGCAAGGCTAAGCTGCAAGCCCATCGAAAATGTTAGTGAGCGCTGATTTGGCCTAAAAACTGAATGTAAAAACGAGCGTCTGCTTCTGCAAAGAGGCAGGCGCTCATTTTTTGCCTGCCGGCAAAAAATTTCTGAAAATTCTGCGGGAATATCCGAAAAAAATTCGGCAAAGAGAAAGTGAAAGGAGAAATCTCCAAAAACGAAGAAAAATTATCGAAAACACACCCTCAAACGCCACCCCCTTTTTGAGAGTAAGTGAAGGGCGTTTTGAAATTAGTCAACTCACTTTGCCAAAGCCGCAAATAGTTCTCGTTGATTTGTGAGAAGAGCATTCCAGAATTTCTTCAAAAATCTATTTGTTATTTCTCTGAAAAGTTCCCAGTTGGTTAGTAGGAGAGGTTTTCAGGAAACTTTTCAATTCGAGGGCCACCCAATACCCACTCCTTTTGAAAATAAGTGAACGGTTTCTTCAAAAAAAAATAAAAACAGCTTCGTTCAAATCCAAAAAAATTTCCCAGTTGGTTAGTAGAGCCGGTTTTCGGGGAAGCAGCTTCCACAACAAAAATTTTTCTGCAAGGCGGGTCCATAAATGGCCGTTCCCGCTGCCTACCTATCGAGGGAAGAATTTTTCGATTTGAGGGTCACCAAAGGTCAAGGACGGCTCACTCTATGTATCAGAGAAAGACCCCGGCACCTATACGCCGAAGGTCAAGGCGACCTGCTCGGACGGCAAAGAGCTTACAGTGACCTTTACCATCACGGTCACGGAAGCTCCCCACGGATTGGACGCACAGTATAACTACGATGAGACCCCCGCCAAGGAAGTCACGGTGTATGTGACCATCTCCAACGACGGCGTGCCCATCCGAGGCCGCGACGGCACGGTGCTGTGCCACAAGGCCATCACCGTCCCCTACTTTGACTTGGGCCGGTACAACTTGGACGAATACTACCGCTATCACACGGAAAACGGAGAAGGCAAATACATCGACAAGAACATCGTGGAGCGGCCCACCGGCCTGCACCTGTATCTCTATCTGCTGGAGCGCTACTTCATCGGCCTGCCGGAGGAGCAATGCTGCAAGGGTGCCTATCCTCGTGACGCGCTGGCGAGCTTTAAGCTGGGTGAAGATGTTTGTTACATGGATGAAACACCGGCCTATACGGCAGACAGCTTTGCCGCTCTGACTATCAGCGGCTCGCCCACCAGCCTTTATATGACCAACTTCTGGGGTCATGATGAGAACCTGATGTACTACCGCAACCACTGCTTCCCCTACATGAGCCCCGGCTGGGGCTCCACCTCCGACTACATCGTGCTGTCGGACGGGGATACCTGGGATGTGGCCATGTTCTCGAACTGGAGCTTTTACAGCAGCGGCGGCGCGTTTACCCGCTTTGACAAGGACGAGTACAATGCCCGCCCCGGCATGGAGATGACGATCTCCTCTCAGGCCTACGGTACCACCTTCGAGGGCAGCGACTTCTATCCCTTCTCGAACCTGGATGTGTTCCTGTATAACGACAAGTGGGAGCAAATCGAGCAGTACAAGGAAGCGGCTGACGGAAAGAGCACCTTCTCCTTCACCGCCCCCACAGAGGAGGGCACCTACTACCTCGTGGGCATGGACCCCAACCGGACGATCCCCAAGGACGACAGCGGCGGCACGAACTATGCCAAGATCGCACCGGCCACAGCCATCCTGAACGTGGCGGCGGACGCCGAGTTGGAGCGCCCCTTCCAGTCCATCTCTGTCAACGGTACGAAGCTGAATGCAAAGAACATTTCCTATGAGGGCATCGTTACCCTGGGCAGCGAGGACAACGAGGAGTTCAAAAATGTCTACGAGGAGATTCCCAAGTACCATGTGATCGTTCCGGAAGGAACAGAGAGCGTTGACATTACCTACAACGAGGGCGTGGATATTTACCACGCAGACGCTACTGCATACGGCTACGAGACGGACCTTGCTGTAGATGTGGTGTCCTCGGCAACTATCCGCTCTGTTACCTTGAAAAACAGCTACAAGGTCAACGGTGACGGCACCCAGACCGTCACCACCCCCGTCACCCGCTATATCCGTAACGAAGATGGAACGGCCATGGCGATCACACTGGAATCCAGCAGCACTAATAATTTTAGGCCCGTCGCCCTGTTCACCTTTGAGTATGCCAAGACAGAACCGGATGTGATGTATGGGGATGTGAATGGAGACAATACCATTGATGTTTCGGATGCGCTGCTGGCCTGCCAGTTCTATCTGGGCAATGTAGTACCGACGGATGCGCAGAATGCAGCTGCCGATGTGAACGGAGACGGTGCAGTAGATGTTTCGGATGCCTTGATGATCTGCCAGTTCTACCTGGGAAATATTACGGAATTCCCTGCTGAGAAAAAATCTTGATAGGAGGAATCGAGAACACATGAAAAAAATCGTTTCTATTCTGCTGACATTGGCGATGGTGCTGAGCCTGGTACCTGCCGTCTTTGCAGCAGATGAACCGACCATCACTATGAGCGCAGATAAGACCTCTGTCGCCCCCGGTGAGACCGTGACGCTGACTTTGAGTCTGGATAAGGAACTTGTTGCGGACGCCGTTGGCATTTCCATTAGTTTTGACACAAATGCCTACGAGCTCACCGGACGGAAAAATCTTGGAAGTAGACCTGCCCGTCTCGGCTTTACGAATATTGATGTCGCCAATAATCAGGGCGCAGTAAAATTCTTCTATTTGCAAACGGCCTTTGATAAGGATGATCCTTCTCATACCAGTTTTGCAGCAGGCGATTGGGCATCTTTTACCTTCACCGCAAAAAAGGGTGCAGATACTTCCAATGCAAAATTTACGATGAAAGTCGATAACCTTCTGACATACAGTGATGACGGTGCATCTCAGGTTCAAGTCCCTCACAATGTGGCCGGCAGTGAGCTGACCATTCCCGTCGAGACTGCCGCTGCCAAGGGCTACACCGTGTCCTTGGGTGCGGACAAGCAGGTAGCCTCCGGCCAAATCGTGGAGATCCCTGTGGCCATCGGCAACAACGACGGCAAGACCACCTACAACGCCTACGACATGACCTTCTCTTTTGACCCCGCCATTCTGACGCTGAACATGGAAGCCACCAGCATCGAGGGTTATCGCGTGATCCCCGGCAACGGCACCGTGCGAATCGTGCGTTACGGCAAAGCCGCCGAGCTGGGCGATGCACTGACTCTGAGCTTTGTGGCAGCCGGCCAGGGTAAATCTGATGTGAAAGTAACGGAAGCGTGTGTGGATGCCAATGCAAACGCCGTTGAGTTTGACGCACCTGCGGCTGCCATTTTGGATGACACCGCCGTTATTACCGTCAGCGGCTACACCGTGTCTCTGCCGGATGACTTCACCCGTACCGACGCGGAGGGCTCCGTGATCGCAGCAGGCGGCACTCTGACCTTCAAGCCTGTAGACCCCAACTATGACTATACTGTCACCGTCACCGTCGGCGGCGGTGAGGCAACGACAGTTAGCCCGGACGAGGATGGCATCTACACCGTGCCCAATGTCAACGGCAATGTGGTTGTCTCCAGTGCCAAGACCCCCAAGACCTTTACTGTCGCCCAGGGCGACGATACCACCGGTGCTGCGACTGCTACTTACCAGACTGACTACACCTTCAAGCTGACCCCTGTGGATGGCTATGTCTACAAGATGGCTGTGACCATCGGCGGCAAGGCATACACCGGCTTTACGGCCCAGGTAAATGACGACGGCACTACCACCTACACCATCCCCGGTGTGGATGTGATCGGCGACATCGTCATCAACAGCAATAAGCAGGTCAAGCCGCTGGAAACCTACAAGGTCACCTTTGCAGGTACCGGCGCAGGTGATGCTACCGGCGAGAGCACCGTTCAGGAAAAGGCTAACTACACCTTCACCGTGGCCAAGCAGAAGAACTTTGAGTACACCATCACTGCCACTATGGGCGGCAAGAATGTGACTATCACCGAGGGAGCCGATAACACCTACACTATCGTCAATGTCACCGGCGATCTGGTCATCACCATCGAGAAGAAATCCACTCTGACCATGGAGGTAGCTGTTTCCGAGTATGTGCAGATGGATAACAAGACCGTGTTTCTGGTAACCGTGACCGGCACCCCCGAAGAGGGCAAGGCTTTTGCCTACGGCGATAATGTCATGTATAAGACTACCGCTTACGGTGAGAATGTGTACAGCTGGCTGGTGATTGTGGACAAGAATGAGACATTCACTGTGGCTACGGCTGAGGCCAATATCGCCCAGGCCAGCGCCACAGCCGAGGAAGTGAAGCAGAGCTATGATGTCAACGAGACAGGCGTTGTGGACATCAACGATGCGCAACTCACCTATGACATCTACAGCGGCAAGTACACCGACTTCGAGAAAGTCTCTGTGCGGAAGTTCCTGCGCGCGGATGTGAACCTTGACAAGGCCGTCAACTCCACTGACGCCGTTGCGGTCGTCAAAAATTCCAAGTAAACCAAGGCGAATCCATAGCTTCCCCTCCCTTTTGGGAGGGGAGGCAATTCGCCATATTTTGGGGCTTTACCATTGCCTCCTGTTTTAGGAGACGATGGTAAGAATCCAAAACAAGCATTTGGAGGATACCCGTATGAAAAAACATAGCGGCCTATATAGCGCTGTGAGTATTTTGCTGGTCATTGTGCTGGTGGCAGGGATCAGCCTCTCACTTCTTTCCTCCGGTCGGACAAGGCCGGAGAATCCCATCAGCACTCAGCCGGATCGGCTCCAGGCAGAGTCGCTGCAAGGCTCCGGCAGCACCGGCGGACAAAGCTCCGGCAAGGATAATACAGAGAATACGGATACTGCCCAGGATCCATCAGAGCCGCAGAAACCTGATGAGCCGCAGAAGCCCGACGAGCCGCAGAAGCCCGATGAGCCACAGAACCCGGATGACACGCAGAAACCCGATGACACCAAGCCGGATCCATCGAGCCCCACAGACCCCACGGATAACCCCGGCAAGGGCGACCAGGGCGGCTCCAAGTCAGACGATAACAAAGGCGGCTCCGAGGATTCCGGTGACCATGGTGATGGCACCGGCGGAGACGACGGGGACCACGGCGGCAGCGGAGGTGACCACGGCAGCGGCGGTGAGGAGGATGATACCCCCCGCATTTATACGACACTGAAAACCCAGCAGCTTACCAAGGCAGAGCTGCCCGACAGCAAGCTGACCTTTGTGGCCTATCCCCTGGGTAAGGGCGATCTGCATATCCGTGTCCGGCTGAAAAATGAGACCAATTCCGGAAACGGATTGCTGCTTACTTCTCAGAATAACCAGGACTACGAGGCACAGCTGGATTTCAACGCAGATAACCTCTTTGTGCTGTCTCTTTATGATGGGGAGACCTTTCTGGGACTTGTTCAGTACCGGGTGGGCTATTACGCGAATCTTGCGGACGATACCCACCCGACGGTGGGGGACTATCCACCCTCCATCGTTACCAATCTGGACGGGGCCAGTCTGGACATGAGCTCCCAAACCTTCCCCTTGACGGTGATTGCCCGTGCCAACGCAGAGCTGGGAGCCGGTGTGATCTATTCCAATCAAATTCGGGTCACGCTGGACGGCAAAACCGTGGAAAAGAGCTACGGCGATTCTCAACCCACCTACGAATTGTATTTCGATCCCCCTCAGTTGGGCGATGAAGAAACCCACATCGTCCGGGTGCTGGCCTGGGATGGTAACGGAAACTCCACCATGAAGGTCTACACCGTCACCTATCACCAGATCAGTGAGGGCGACCCGGCAGGCTCAGTGGATGTGGTGCTGGATGCGACCACCATCGGCCTGGGCATTCTGGATACCGGTACGCTGGACATCGTGGAGGGCGAAACGGCGGCGTCCGTGCTGCTGCGCTTCCTGCAGGAGCGCGGTTATGAGCCGGATTACCAGGGGTCCACCACTATGAACTTCTATCTGCGCCGGATTAGCCGGGGCGACATTGCCTACCGTGCCAATGTCCCGGAGCATCTTTGGGAGCTGATCCTGCGGGACGGCATCACCACCAATGACAACTATGACCGGGACAGCATCGGGGAGTTTGACTATACCCAAGGCTCGGGCTGGATGTACTCCATCAACGGCACCCTGTATGAGGGTACCGGCATGAGTGGCTACAAGGTCCGCAACGGCATTACCATTTATGTGCGCTTCACCCTGTCCTACGGCAAGGACATCGGCGGCTACGATTCCACCGGAGGCGGCTACGGTTCACTGAGCAGCTACTGCGGCCTGTGGATCAACGGCGGCTACCAAGCCCTGGGCCACGACTTCGTGGAGACGGACCGTTTGGAACCCACCGAAACAGAGGATGGTTACATCCACTATCGCTGCTCTAAGTGCCATGAGGAGAAAACAGATATTCTCCCGGCCACCGGCGGCGGAACGGAGCCAATAGAGCCTGCCCCTACGGAGCCGGTCTCCACCCCACGGAACCGACGCCCACGGAACTCAGCGACCCGGTCGTTACGGACCCCACCGAACCAAGTCCCTCGGACCCCAGTGACCCTACGCCCACAGAGCCAACTTCCGAATAGGACCGGCTGATGCGGCGGAGGATGGGAAACGCTCTAACGGGACACGGGAACGGTATAGTTTTCCTTTGTAGAAGGGCGCTGAAACGAACGATGGAGGATACTGCATGAAAAGAGCAACACGAATATTAGCGGCACTTCTTTGTGTGCTGCTTCTGCTCCCAACGGTGGTCTTTGCGGAGGCGCAGCCTTCTTTGGAAAAACAGATTGCACAGAGTGCGGAGGGAATGTCCGCTCTGGGCGGCAAGAAGGGTGAATTGCTGAAAGACCGGGAATTGTTTCCTGCAGGCGATTCCGTCTGCGATTGGCTGGCCATAGCTATGGCACTGTCCGGCACAAGGGAGAGCTATTCCGACTATTTGGCGGAACTGAAGGCCCATGTGGAGGACGCATACGCCAAAAACGGATGCCTGGATCGCAACAAGGCCACGGAATACCACCGGATTTCTTTAACGGTGCTGGCACTGGGGGGCAACCCCACCAACTTCGGCACGAAGCCCGACGGCTCGGCCATTGACCTGATCGCAGAGGGTACTTATAACTATGCCCGTGATCCGGGCGCTCAGGGCTTAAATGGCTGGATATGGGCGCTGCTGACCTTGGATGCCGGGGACACAGAGGTCCCGGCAGACGCCCTGTATTCCCGGGAGGACATGGTAAATGCCATTTCCGTTGCTCAGGAGCCGGACGGCGGCTTCGGCCTGATCCCCGGAAAATCGGATGTGGACATCACCGCTATGGCGGTGCAGGCCCTAGCTCCCTATCGGGACCAGATGGAGACCGAGATCGACGCAGCACTTTCCTATCTTTCCGGCCAGCTGACGGACACCTGCGGGTATATCGCCTACGGCGATGAAAACGCAGAAAGCACCGCCCAGGTCATCCTGGCCCTGTGTGCGCTGGGCATTGACCCGGAGACGGATAGCCGTTTTGTCAAGGGCGAGCACACCCTGCTGACGGAGCTTTCCCAGTTCCGGGAAGCGGACGGGGTAATCGTGGCGGCACCTTTCTGGGATCTACCGCCATGTGCTGGAGGGGGCCGGCGACGGCTTGGCAACGGCCCAATCCGTCCTGGCCTTAGTGGCTGTGCAGCGTGTGCGGTCCGGGCAGCCGTGGGTGCTGCATTTTGACGGCACTCAAGCGCCCCGTGAGGCATTCGGCACAAATGGAATCATCATCTGCGCCGTGATCGGTGCGGTAGTCGTAATCGCCGCCGGTGCGATCTACATCATCGGCAGAAAGAGGAAAAAAGCATGAACAAGCTGACAGATCAAATTCAGGCAGAGGTCAACAAGGTCGTTTTGGGCAAGGAGGACATCGTCCGCAAGGTGCTGCTGGCCATCCTGGCACAGGGCCATGTGCTGCTGGAGGATGTCCCCGGCGTGGGCAAGACGACGCTGGCCAAGGCATTTTCCAAAACGCTAGGTCTGGACTCCAAGCGTGTCCAGTTCACCTCCGACACCCTGCCATCGGATATCATCGGGTTTTCCGTATTCGATAAGGCAGACGGCAAGCTGAAATATCAGTCCGGAGCCATTATGACCAATCTGCTGCTGGCGGACGAGATCAACCGTACCTCCAGCAAGACCCAATCCGCTCTGCTGGAGGCTATGGAGGAGTTGCAGGTCACCGTGGACGGCGTGACCCGGCCCCTGCCGAAGCCCTTTATCGTGCTGGCAACGGAAAACCCGGTGGGTTCTGCGGGTACGCAGATGCTGCCCGCATCCCAGCTGGACCGTTTCATGCTCCAACTGAGCATGGGCTATCCCAATCGGGCCAGCACGGCGGCACTGCTGAAGGATCGCCATCATGTGGACCCGCTCTCTGCCTGCCAGACAGTGACTTCCCCTGCCGAGCTGGAAAAGCTCATTGCAGAGGTCAGCAATATCCATGTGGCAGACCGAATTTATGACTATATTGCAGAGCTGGTGGATCTGACCCGCTCCAACGCCTATGTGACCCTGGGTGTCAGTCCCCGTGGCGCTTTGGCTGTGACCCGTGCGGCCAAGGCCAACGCCTACTTAGAGGGCCGGGACTATGTGATCCCTGACGATGTGTGCGCCGTGTTCCCGGATGTGTGTGTCCACCGTCTGATCCTCAACTCCAAGGCGCGGCTCCAGGACTATACAGCGGCACTGATTCTGCAAAATGTACTTACCTCCGTCCAGAAGCCGGATGTCCGGGAATTTTCCAGCAAATGAGAAAAACGATCTTAGGCAGCGCCCTGTGTTATCTGATCCTGCTGCTGGCGTTGGCGGCGCTGCTTCTTACAAGCGGCTCCTTCTGGGCGCTGGCCGGACTCTGCTTGCTGCTCCTGCTGCCCCTGGCCTCCTGGGCGGTCAATTTCTATGTCCGCAGGCATCTGCAGGCGGACATTCTGACCCCGGCCACAGCGGCAAAACGCACGGCAGTCAGCTGTCGGGTGCGTATCCGCAACGGAGCGTTTCTGCCCGTAATGCGCTATGGCTGTCAGGTCTCTATCCGCAATGATCTCACTGAGGAAGATCAGACAGTGACGCTGACCGGCAGCATCGGAGCCAAGGGCGAAAGCAGCCAAACCATCCTGCTGCAAAGCAGCTTCTGCGGCAGAGTGTATGTGCAGATCAGCCGGTTTACCCTGCTGGACTATCTGGGCCTGCTTCCCATGAAGGCCCTCGTGAAAGCGGATGCCCGTCTGACTATCCTCCCGGACCTGTATCCAATGGAGGCGGACATGACCGCCCGACCGGCCTATGCCGACGACGGTACTTCCAATCGACGGGGTGAGGACCGCAGCGAGGTGTACCAGCTCCGGGAGTATCGCCCCGGCGATGACATCCGGCAAATTCACTGGAAGCTGTCCTCCAAGTTAGATGAGCTGATTCTGAAAGAGGCCAGCCAGCCGGAGAGCCGTTCCCTTTTGGTATTCTGGGATAAGCGCACCGGCGGTAACCCCCAGCAGATGGACGCACTGGCGGAGGTCGTGTCCTCCGCAGGCATGGCACTGCTGCAAAGTGGTGTACCCTATACCCTGTGCTGGACGGACCGGGACGATCTGCAGGTCCAGGACATTTCAGAGGAAAACCAGCTTTTGCAGGCTATCCCGGCTCTGGTAAAGACCAGGGGCAGCGCTGAGTGCCGCCTGCCCAAAACTGACGGTTACAGCCGAATTCTCTGTTTCGGCACAGCGCCGGAAGAACAGCTGCTCACGGACGGACGGGTGCATTTCATCCTCTGTACCGAAGAACAGTACCCCGGTGCGACCACCTTTGCCCCGCAGAATTATTCCGAGGCCATGCAGCGACTGGAGGTTTAACCCATCATGCGAAAAAATGAAAATGGACTCCAGTGGATTGTCACCGAAACGGCACAGAAAAAGCTGCACTTTCCCTGGGGCGCTTGGGTGGTCTGTGCCGTTCTGACGGTGGGCTTCTGCTTGCTTTTAACCGCTGCATTTCCCTCTGTTCCCTACCCATGGTGGGCCATGACAGCAGCTGCGATTTTGATGCAGGCGGCGTTGCTGATAGTATACCAAACCAGAATCGGGAACTGGCTCGTTCCAGCGGGCATCGGCGTGCTGCTTCTTCTGAGCTTGGCACTGAACAAGTTTGTCCTACCCGGTTTTGGAACACTGGCAAATGATTTCCTGACCCTGCTGACGAAAAAGACCGGGAAGATCTACCTGGACCTTGCGGCAGCGGATGCCCAATTTCTGCCTCTGGCGGTAACGGTTCTGCTACTGGCGGTGTCGCTGCTTCTCAGCCGCAGCGCATGGAGCGGACGGATGCTGCTGGCCCTGCCGGTCCTGCTGCCCTGCTATGGGGCTATGCTGCTGGGCCTGTTTCCCGTGAGCATCGGCGGTGGACTGCTGATTATCGGCACGGTGCTGCTTATGGTGCAGCGCACGGCAGAGGGAGAAGCCCTTGCAGGCGTTCCGGCGCAGCTGATCTTGCCGGTCCTGTGTGCAGCGCTGTGTCTGCTGATTGGCCTGTCCTGCCAAGACAAGCTGAATACAGACATGGTCGAGACGATGCAAACCCAGCTTCACCAGCGGCACTACGACAGCGATACCAATTCCATGCCGGAAGGAAACCTCAAGAACTTACCCGCCTGGAATAAAAGCGACACCCCGGCGCTGGAAGTCACAATGGAGCAGCCGGAAAAGATGTATCTGCGTGGGCAGGTCTACGACACCTACACCGGCACCGGCTGGAAAGCAGCCGATACCGAAGAAACCGCCCAATATGAGGACCTTTTCTATTGGCTCCATGAGGCGGGTTTCTACGGCCAGAGTCAAATTGCACTGGCGGATGGCTATACGGAGACGGCCACACCGCTGTCCATGACTATACGAAATCTCTCCGCCTGTTCCGCCCACGGCTACTACCCCTACGCCGTCTACGGCAGCGAAACGCTGGCAGCGGACCGCATCGGGGACACGAATCTGCCCCCGGCAGAGAGCCTGTATTATCTGAAAGGCAGCGTCCCGGACTGGTATCAGATCCAGCGGAACCTCTCCACAGCCCAGGGCCGGGAAAACATCGAGACCTATCTATCCAAGGAGCAGGCCTATGCCGACTATCTCCGGGCCGTGGACCTGCAAATGACCCAGGATAGCTGGGCCGTCCTCCAGCGGCAATTGAAGCTGGACACCCAGACCCGGACCATCAGCGACATCCGCACCATCATCTTTGACTATCTACGGGAAGCCATGACCTACGATGAGACTGCCCGGATGAGAATACCTATGAGAACAACACCCAGCAATTTGTAGAGGTGGAGCAGCCAGAGGAGATCAACGAGCACAAGCAGGACCGATTTACCTTCTCACTGAATGCCCACTACCTACTGCTTCTTCCCTTGCTGCTGATCTTGCTGCTGGCCGGGTGCATTTTCCATCGCCGCAGGGTGTTTCGGAAGAAGATGGCCGCTATCGACGCCGCAAACGACCGGGAGGCCATTGCCATGCGCTATGGCTATGCCGTTTGCCTGCTGCGCCACAGTACGGTGCAGTTCCCGGAGGATGCTGCGGAGGCCGCAGAACTGAATCAAAAGGCGCTGTTCAGCACCCAGGAGATGACCCCGGAGCAGCGCAAGCAGATTGACTCATTTGCCGTGCGTGTACTGGATGCCTGCAAGGGCAGCTGGACAACCTGGGAGAAAATACGGTACAGGCTATGGAACTGCCTGTATTGAAAACAAGGAGGAAGGAAAATGCACAAAAGAGTAATGGCTCTGCTGCTGAGTCTGGTGCTTCTGCTCTCTGCCGCCATGCCGGTCACGGCGATGGCCGCAGAGGAGTACGCCGGTAGCTTTGTGCTTGTGGCTATGAACGCCAACAGCACCATCGTGGAGCCGACCCGTATCCAGTATAAATCTGGGCAAACCATTCAACAGGCGCTGGCGGATTCAGATATTGACTTTGTCGGCCTGGAAAACGGATTCGTCTATGAGATCAACGGCGTTTCCGCCAATTACCTGCTCTATTATGACAAGGGTGGCTATAAGCTGGACGCTCCGGCTTCTTCCGTCAAGGCCCTTTGCTTCCATGTATCTTCGACTTATTCGGACGCAGCTATCCAGCTGATTATCCAAATGGCGGATTACCTGGACATGACCAACCATGTGCAGAATTATCCGGCAGCGGCCAATGCCTACGCAACGGCGCTGAAGGGCCTGCGGACGGCAACTGCCGACTCGGCAGGACCATTGCTGAAAAACCTGAAAGACGCCATTGCCGAATATGCGGCCCTTCTGGACGGGACCAAATACACCGTCTCCGCCACAGCAACCCAAAACGGCAATGCGGTGGAGGCACCGATCCTCTCCCTTACGGATGTCTATGGCAATGTTACCACCGGCACCGGCAGCGTCCAAGTCATCGCCGGCGACTACAAGTTCTGTGTGTCCGACGGCGGATATAACCGCACAGAGGGAACGCTGACGGTCTCCGCCGACGCCCAGGTCTCTGCGACCCTGCCCTACGGCGAGTGGTTCGGCAATATCCGGCTGCTGGATGTCGATCAGGAACCCTACCGCGCTGCACAAAACCGTGAAAACCACACGGCGCAGTATTGGATCGAGGATACAGCCAATGCTCTGAGCAGCGTGTATCTGAATGCGGCGATGGGCAATGTCCCGAATACCAAGACCACCAAGCTCCGCACCATCTATACCGGCACCAACGGCAAGGATATGTCGGGCATATCCCGCAGCTGGAACAGCACAGCCACATCCCTTACTTATCTGTTGACCTCTGGCATGGAGGGCAAGACCTTCGCGCTGGAAGCACAGTATACAGGCTCGGACGGCTACACGCAGATTCAGTCCTACGATGTCACCGTGACCCGTGTGCCCACGCTGAAGGCTCTGGCAGCCACGGCGGAGGGGACCAAGCTGCCCCTGGAGTTTGCGCCCAACACCCGGGAGTACAGCCTAAAAACCGTGTCCTCCACTGTGGATATTGACGCCGCACCATTTGGTGAGGATTATACCGTCACCGGAACCGGGGCGGTGCAGCTGACCGGAGACACACAGGATCACATGATTCAGGTAACAGCGCCCAACGGGGAGCAGAGCACCTATACCCTCCACATTCAGAAGGTAGCTTCCGTACCGGTGACACTGGCTGTGCCTTCCGGAACAACGGTGCAGGTGATCAATGGAGCAGGCTCCGAGATTGCCCCGGTGGACGGGATCTATCACCTGGTCCCCGGCGAGAGCTATACCTGCATCGCCACGAAGAACACCTGGTATCATACGCAGATCACCTTCACGGCCTCCAGCGGACTGAATGTGTCCGTCCCGGAGCCTGTCACCACCGACTGGCTGACCGATCTGGCATTCTACAACGGCACCTATGCTTCCAGCCGGATCGCCTACGCCGCCGACAAGACCTTCACGGCGGCAGACCACACCTACAACTATACGGTGTCCGACTGCAACAGCTCCGTTGCCATGCAGGCCACGGCAACCGGAACCGTGACGGCGCTGTATCGGACCCAAAGCACCGTGCCGGAGATTCATAATCTCGCACGGATGGAGACGATCACAACGCCTGTCAGCAAAACGGGTCTTGCTCAGAGCCTGACCTACGCCGTGGCCAAGGCCGGTTACGGCCAGACGGTGACGATCCGCATTTCCAAGACAGAAAACGGCACTACCTGCTATCAGGACTACAATATTCAGCTGCTGCGGCAGCTGCACCTGTCCAGCCTGACTATTGCCACAAAGGATGAGACACTGCCCTTTGTAACTCCAAAGGGCGCAACGGCCCGCTTTGATCGAGATACCACGGATTATTATGTTAAGGTAGACCGGGAGACCGCCGCTCTCTACCTCTCCGGCACCTATCCCAACAGCAGAACAGACACCGCCTGCTGCGGCGGGTACTATGCCAAGGTCAACGGCGTACGCTATGATACGCTGGCCGGCGCGGAAGCGGTCCTGAACACAGACCTTTATAATGAGGATATTTCGGTACAGGTCTGCCACGCAGATACCGGCAGCATTGAGCTGACCTATACCGTCCATGTTCAGAAAAGTGACCCCATCCAACTGACCATCCAAACGACCCCGGCGGATGCCACGGTGTTCCTGACCAACGACCTGAACGGCAAGCGCATCGTGGAGAAAAACGGCACCTACAGCCTGACCCCCGGTGCCAGCTATTCCTACACTACCACCTGCGCCGGGTACATCGGTCAAACGGTGGAGCACTATACCGCCCCCGACAAGGACGGTACACTGACCATTACGCTAAAGAAGGCTCCAGCCAACGACAAGCTCATCAATTTCGATTCTGCGTGGCCCCACTTACGCCAAAACAATGAGAATAACGGTGTGGTGGACTACAAGACGCCGGTCTACGCCAAGGATGCCGAGCTGTACTGGGCTACCTCCATTGGATCCGGCTACGATGTGAACGCCTGCGGCTGCCCCATTTTGGTGGACGGTGCCATCTACACCTACTCCGGCTCCCGCATTTACAAGGTGGATGCTATCTCCGGCGAAATTCTCATTGATAAGCCCATGGATCACAACTCCAGCTTCGCCATCAACCCGCCCACCTACGCCAACGGCATGATTTTCGTGGGCCTGTCTGACGGCACGATCCAGGCGTTCGACGCCAATACCCTGGACTCCCTATGGATCTATCGGGACTCCATCGGCGGTCAGCCCAACAGCTCTATTGTCTATCACGATGGCTACATCTACACCGGTTTTTGGGTAGGCGAGATCAACGAGGCCCACTATGTGTGCCTGAGCGCCACCGACGAGGACCCCACGCAGACGATGGAAGAAAATCTCCCCACTTGGTACTACACCAGCAAGGGCGGCTTCTATCGGGCCGGTGCCTATGTGTGCGACGACTTCCTGCTGATCGGCACGGATGACGGCGCTTCCGGCTACACCACCGGCAAGCCCAGTCTGCTGTCCTTTAACCCCAAGACCGGCGAACTGCTGTCCTCCTACAAGATGAATGTGACCGGCGACATCCGCAGCTCTATCACCCATTACAACGGCAAGTATTACTTCACCAGCAAGGGCGGCTACTTCTACGAGGCCACTGTGGACGAAAAGGGTACCATTGAGGATGTCCGCACCTTGAAGCTCTACAACTATGCGGACGATCCCGCCAATCCCGCCATGTCCACCTGCACACCCACCATTTACAATGGGCGGGCCTATATCGGCATCTCCGGCACGGCACAGTTCGGCGCATACAGTGGCCATAACCTTACGGTCATCGACATCCCCAACTGGGAGATTGCCTATACGGTACGCACCCACGGCTATCCCCAGACCAGCGGTGTTCTGACCACGGCCTATATGGAGGAGACAGGCTGCGTCTATGTGTACTTCTTCGATAACTTCACCCCCGGCAAGCTCCGGGTGCTGGAGGACAAGCCCGGCCAAACCGAGGTGTCTCTGAAGACCATGGAGACCTACACGGCCAGCGGCCAGACGGAGACCTATACGACGCCCTACAACATCTTCACGCCCAGCGGCGCACAGGCCCAGTATGCCATTTGCAGCCCCATCATGGATGAGTACGGCACGATCTACTTCAAAAACGACTCCGCCTACCTGATGGCCGTGGGCAGCACCATTGAACGCATCGAGGTCACGAAGCTGCCGGACAAGACGACCTACAATGTAAAAGACACCTTCGACCCCACCGGTATGCAGGTAACGGCCTACTACGCCAACGGCATGACCCGCGATGTGACAAAGTATGTCACCTGGTCCGATAAGCCGCTGAAGGCCAGTGATACCGACTTCCAGATCACCTTCCCCTACGCCATGTACCAAAACCGAGAAAACAGCGACACCCTGGAGATGGAATACGGCGTCCATTGTGACGAGCCCATGACCACCCTGACCCTGACCATTGCAGATCAGAGTGCAGTCAAATATGGAGATGTAAATGCAGATGGCATCATTGATGTCTCCGATGCCATGCTGATCTGCCAAATCTATCTGGGCAATGTTACCCCGACAGATACGCAGAAAAAAGCCGCCGATGTAAACGGCGACGGCACCATGGATGTCTCCGACGCCATGATGGTCTGCCAGTATTACCTGGGCAACATTACAAAGTTCCCGGTGGAACAATAAATCATAGTGGTACACGGAAATAACCCGGATATGAAATGACCTCCCCAGCTTGACCCTGTCGCAAGCAGGGGAGGCCATTTCTATAATCACGGAAGAATTGATAAAATGGGGTGGATGTATGGCTGAGTCTAAGAGCAGACTCCTATATATTTTGCAATATCTTTGGCTAAAAACAGATGCCGAGCATTATGCCACGACCGGGGATATCCTTACATACTTGCGGGAGAATGATATTCGCTGCGACCGGAAGACTATACCCGGGGATATTCAGAAGCTCTGTGACATTGGCATTGACATTGAGGAGGAGCGTAGCCGGGAAAATCGCTATTCTTTGAGCAGTCATCTGCTTACGCTGCCGGAATTGAAGCTACTGATCGATGCCGTGGAATCCTCTAAGTTTATTACAGCCAAGAAAAGCGCAGAGCTTATCGAAAAGCTCTCCCGGATGAGCAGCATATACCAGGCTGCGGAGTTAAAAAGCAATCTGTATGTCTCCGAACGGGTCAAGTCGTTCAATGAGCAGATATACTATCTGGTAGATAACATCAATACGGCCATCAACCATGGAAAACAAATTTCATTTCGCTACTTCCATTTCGATCAGCATCGCAAGGAAGTCCCCAATAATGGCGGCAAACGCTACCACTTTTCTCCATACTTTCTGGTATGGAATGAAGATCATTATTACGCCGTAGGATACAGCGAGAAGCATCAGAAAATCGGCACTTTCCGTGTAGACCGAATGAAAGAAGTCAGTATTTTAACGGCTGATGCAGTTGAGAGGCCCGCTGATTTCAATCTGCCGGAATTTACTCGTCAGGTATTTGATATGTATGACGGTTCTACGGAAACGGTCACCCTGCTTTGCAAAAACGATATGATGAACTATACCATTGACCGATTTGGAGACGATGTAGAGACAGCACCGTTAGACTATGCCCATTTTAAGGCAGTAGCCAAGGTGTCCGTCAGCCAAACCTTTTTGGGCTGGGTATTCCAGTTCAATGGTGATATTAAGATAATAGGTCCGGTTACGGTTGTGGATAGATATAAAATGATGCTGGCAAACGCTCTGGGCAGCTAAAAGCTCAAACACCTGTACCTCTAAAACGATTTATATCCAGCGTGAAACATAAGAGCAGGCCCATATCCACTCAGGCAGAAGCAATGGCGCAGGAAAGGATATAATGGAAGCGCCCCGCATCCCTTTTAGGGAACGGAGCGCTTCCATTGCCGTTCTGGTATTTCACAGTTTGAATTTATCCACAGAAATATCGATAAACCCAATCGGTTCGTCTTGCAGGAACATGGGTCCCGTCAAGATTTATGCGCAAATTTGTTTGCAGACTCC
>ERZ791724.792-NODE-792-length-21858-cov-9.616842_pt1 | contig 21858 bp, 28 predicted proteins | sample MGYA00510044_ERZ791724 | MGnify/ENA primary metagenome ERZ791724 (study PRJEB30046, sample SAMN00715140) | human gut metagenome | study: EMG produced TPA metagenomics assembly of the A metagenome-wide association study of gut microbiota in type 2... | reverse complement strand
AGTAGAAATCTACTACCGCTTCATCGGCAAAATCGACTGACCTTTCTTTTTTACCCAACAATATCTTTAATTAAGGGAAACGGGAATTTGCCTTCCAGACGTTTCAGTATATATGAAACTGTGTGAAATATTGGAAATCAGCGTCAATGAATTTTTAGCCGGTGAAGATATCAGCGAAGATAGTGTAAGAGAAAAGTCTGATGAAACGCTATTGCAGGTGTCAAAGGAAGGAAAGAATAAACAGAAATTTCTGCGACGAATCATTGTAGCACTTTGTATTATTCTGACAGGATTTATCACTGTAATCGCTGTTATAGCGTGTAAGAAGATGAGACAACCCCGAAATTTCATAGAAGAAGTATCGCCGGATAGTGCTGAAATGAAAACTGCGGAACTGATGTCTGGAGCAGATGGGGTAATGATGTTTCGGTATAAGACAAAGGATAACTATAAATGCCTTTTTGTTTACTTGTCTGAATATCAATCCGGAAAAAGAGTATCGCATGAGAAAATTGCAGAAATATCTTTTAATGGTACAGAATCTACCGAAACTGGAATGATAGTGGTTGTTCCTAATTTTGAAAAATTTTCTGCAAGTCTAATTGTGGCAGATAACTATACGAAATACACAACAGAAAATCCAATTTTAAATGATGTTGAAGATCGGAAATATTATGGAAGATCGGCGACAAGCATAAACCATATATGTCCGATAGATTTTGGAACAGAGCAGGGGTTAGTGGCTTTGGTTTATGGTAAAAATGGATTAAGTATGTTACCGATACAGGATATTTCCGGAGATTATCTAAATACAGAGAATGATTATATGTATTATTACTCCGTAGAGTTTACGAAATGAGAATATGGATGATCTTCCTATAAAATCTTTACTGATAAGCATGAGGACTAAATATCCTCATGCTTTTTCCCTAGATAGGTGTCAATTTCCTTCTGGTAGTGTTGCAACTCCTTCAGGTCACGCTCATTTTGCCGCTGTTGTTCTTCAAGGTTATGCATGTTCTGTTTAGCCTGTTCCAGTAGTTTTTGTAGGATTTGGATGTTGGAATTCTCGGTATACCGGATGCCGTACCTGTCGTGCAGGTTCTTTTGTATCTCCTGCATGCGTCTGGCGTTCTGCACATTTTACCATTTCTGCAAGCCAACGGTATCCCGTGATACATCACCAGAGAAGTCACACATGGACGAGATTTTCAATCGACTTTTATCCAGTTTTTTTCACCGGGCGACATGGCATCATAAGCAGCTTTTCGCTTTTCTTTTCGTTCTTCCGCTTTTTTCTTTTGTGTTTTCAGATAGTCCTGTCGTCTCGAAATTCTCTTTTTTATGTTGTCATCGGTATAGAATGAACCGAGAGAGTAGCCACGATGAAAACGTTGTTCAACCGAAAATCGGTATTTTGTAACCGTTCCGTATTTCTTTGAGTTTCCGGTTTCAATTATAATATTCTGTGCTTTTAGTCGATTGATATAATCCTCAAATGAAACAGCTTCCATAAGAAGCTCCTTCAGTTCACACTGGATGACGGCACAGGCACAGACAGAACCATCCTCTCAGGAATCCATGCATTCTATGAGCCAGAGGAGTTAGTCGGCAAGACACTTATTGCAATAACAAACCTTCCACCTAGAAAGATGATGGGAATCGATTCATGCGGTATATATGAAAAAGGACCCCAGATTAGAAGTACACACTTCAGATTTGGGGTTCTCTTTTGGTGTGAGAGACGGATCAAAATCCATGATCGCAGGCATGAACAAGTCCGGTAAGTATGGCGCTGAGCTCAAGTTTTCTGTTAAGTCCATGGACGTAATGAAGGTCATGGTGAAGAGCGATTCCAAGAGCTCCAACGATGCACTCAAGGGCACGATGGCGCAGATAAAAGGTGAGGACTACACCGATCTGCAGGCGGATGCCCCCGATATCAAGGAGACAAATACGATAATGGAGAGTCTGGATGCGATAGAGAATCTTAAGGCGGATTTCACGGTATCGGATTACTACAGCGTGTATTATTATACTGAGAGACGGCATTTCTCAGCTTTTGCTGGGAGTGCCGTCTTTCTGCATATAAGCCGCAGTTAATTCGCAAAACACATTCGCAGAAAGTCAAATTCAGTTCGCTGAATATCAAATGTAATTGATATTCTGCGAACTGGAGGGTATAATATGCGGTATCTTTGGGTTAGATGCTTGCGGTATGTTGATGCAAGCATGTGTGTATTAAAAGCGAAATGACAGGGGTGAAGGGTAGATGAGAAGATTAAAGTATGTTTTACAGAGTGCGATCGCCTGCTTTGTCGTGGCCGGGGCCTTGCTGGTGCTGTTCTGGGGAGCAGGAATATACAATATATATCAAGAGTCACATGGAAATATATCGGATCTGTCAGAGCTGTGGTCGTATATTTCGGAACAGGGATTGATGTTTCTGATCGGATTGCTGGCTTTTGTGTCGTTCCTAGTATCCGGATTTCAGGCGAAGAAGGCCAGTGAGGCGGATAGAGCTGCTAACGGTGGGAACGAGTATGATGGTGTAGGATATGGTGATGCTGATTATTCTGGCACGATAAATGCTGGTGGCGGATATACATATGATTCAACGGACACATCTATAAAGTTAGATGAAGGTTCAGGTATGGAAAATGATAGGAATGTATATGGAAAAAACGGTATGCCATATGCGGACATCTATGGGATGACTGGAGATGCACAATTAACCAATACATATTCATTGCAGTCAGGTGCCAGAAAGATAAGCTTTGACCTGCCTCAGAGGTATAGACTGATAGATGGCGATGACAGTGATCCGGCATTTGCGGGGTTTAATGAGGAGCTTAAGCCGGAACTTGTCTATTGTTCACTTCAGGAGGCTATCGATGATGAGACGGCTGAGGATTACGTGCTGGATGAGCTGGTGGAGGATGAAGCCTGCCCGGAGGAACTGCGGACAAGGGCATATCTGAAACATGAAGTGATAGAGGAAAGACTTTATTACTATTATATATTCAAGTATAAGAAGTCCAGAAAGCAGAGACAGAAGTTTGCGGCGGCATGTGACATAGGCGGCGGGCTGTTCTATACGATAGAGACAGAGTGGATATGGCGCAAGGAGGAATTGACGCTGGAAGCACTCATAGACTTTTTGAAGATACGGGTAGAGTGATTTGTGACATCAACAGAACATGAGGTGATAATATGTGGACAATAAAGAGAATAGATGAGGCCGACTTCGGCTGTGAGGAGAGGCTTCCGGGGGAGCCGCTTATGGTGCTGGTGAGTCTGGAGTGTGACGATGGAAGGATGCTTCAGCTTGAGGTGGCTGACAACTGGCTGACCATGCAGGAGCTTGACGAGGGCGATGAGTGGCCGGATGATCCGGACGAACCGGATGAAGAAGATGCGAAAAGCGCAAAGCAGGTGCAGTGGATGGAGAGTTATCTGGATGCTCTGGAGGAGCTGGAATAAGAGTGAAAATAATAAGAATATCGACAAAACCGCCATATCATAAGCGATATTGGCGGTTTTGGTGCGTCTGGAATTACTTTTTGCCATATACTTTAGGATAATATGTTGTTATAACGAAAAGAATGGTCGTGTGAATTTTGTCGATGTTTGGTTTGCAGGCAACTGCGTGTGGGAGAGAATTAATGTTTGGATTGTTTGAAATGAAATATATGAATATATGCCTTGTGGCAGGAGTTATACTGGAACTTATAGCTCTTGTCGCAATACTTAATCTTTATATTAATATAAGGAGAAGGGAAAGAAGGCAGAAGAATAGAGAAGATGGAGCAGGACTTTATGATCGTGCGGTATGTGCCGGAACGGATGAGGCGCATATGCTGGTGCGGCGGGAGGACATAAGTGCGGTAAGCCAGCTTATGGATCAGAAGGTATACAGACAGTTGAGAAAGAAATATGAGGGCTGGGACAGACAGGAGAATCTGGAGTTTGATGCACGTGTTGCAGGCAGAGACGGCAGATGGCTCCGCATAATAGTAGTCCCAGATGGCACGGACGGCTGTGATCTCTTTATATTCAGAGATATAACGGAGGACAGAGGCAGGCTTGAAAGTCCATATTCTTTATGATGGAATTATATGGATGCAAGGCCGGGCAGAGCTCAGAACCCTGTATATATTTGCCGATAAGCTATACAATGCGAGAAAATCTGTGGGATTTGTCAAGAGACTAAGGATCAGGTATGGCGTGTAAGCCGTGCCGGGAAAACAAATATTTATACATTTGTCAGCGACAGATATGTCCGTGGATGGACATGTCTGCCGCTGTTTTTTGTTTTGCTTAAAGATATCTTAAAGATTCGCCTCATTGAACCTTAAAGGGATGGCGGCTATAATCAGCAGGTGTAGTGAGAAGCTGCAGTGCGGATTACGCTGATGGATTGAGGAAGTGTAACCATATTGTAATAACTCTTACATATAATTAAGTCTGTTGAATGTATATTAAGTTGAACTGGCAGAAAGGCTTGGCATATAATCTATTCGATTTTGGAAGAAAGAAAAAGGTGGTTAAACGAGGTGGTAAATATTGAAAAATATATTGGAATTTATAGAGAATTCGGCTTTAAAATATCCAGATAAGCTGGCAGTTGCGGATGAGGAAGGCGGACTCACATATGGTCAGATGGAGAAGCTTTCCAGACAGATCGGCGCATGGATATATGAGAAGACAGATGGCGTGAGGAATAAGCCTGTTGCCGTGTTGCTGGACAAAAAGCCTGGGAGTGTGGCTGCCTATATGGGAGTTGTCTACAGTGGCAATTTCTATGTGGTACTGGATGCGGAGATGCCGGCGTCCAGAGCCGAGTCGATACTCGGAACGCTGAATCCGGTTGCAGTCGTGACTGACATCGGGCATATGGAGAAGGCACTGGAGCTTTCCAGAAATGGCGTGGATGAAGATGGATGCCAGGGACAGGAAGGCGAGAACAAAGAGGTATTCAGGATATTAAATCTTGACGAGCTGGACACAAGTGCAGATCAGTCGGTGTTGGATGCGGTCAGAAGCAGGGCGATAGACACGGATCCCGTGTATGCGCTTTTCACATCGGGCTCGACCGGAGTTCCAAAGGGCGCTGTGGTATCACACAGGAATGTAATATCCTACACCTACTGGTACACGGAGGCATTTGGTATAGACGAGAGTACGATATTCGGAAGCCAGACACCGTTCTACTTCAGCATGTCGGTGTCAGATCTCTACAGCACTCTTAAAAATGGTGCCACGCTGTACATCATACCGAAGGCGTATTTCACCTTCCCTATGAAGCTGATGGAGTTCATGAATACATACAGGATCAACACGATATACTGGGTGCCATCGGCACTGCAGATCGTTGCAAATTACAAGCTGTTCCAGTACGCCCAGCTTCCCGAGCTGAAGAAGGTGCTGTTTGCCGGAGAGGTGATGCCGACAAAGCCGCTGAATTACTGGATACAGAATCTTCCGGATGCCATGTATGCAAATCTGTTCGGCCCAACAGAGACGACCGACATATGTACGTATTACGTGGTGGACAGAGTATTTGCCGATGACGAGCCGCTGCCGATGGGACATGCGTGCAACAACTGTGATGTGTTTGTTCTTGATGAGAACGGCAGGGAGGTGTCACCGGAGATCAATCCTGAGACGGGCTTCAGCCGTGAGGGTGAGCTCTATGCCAGAGGTTCATTTGTGGCGCTGGGCTACTTCGGAAATGCGGAGAAGACGCGGGAGGCATTTGTCCAGAATCCGATCAATCCGAACTATCCAGAGCTGGTATACAAGACCGGTGATCTGGTGAAGTACAACAGATACGGCGAGCTGGTCTATGTGTGCCGTAAGGATTACCAGATCAAGCACATGGGTTACCGCATAGAGCTCGGCGAGATCGAGGCGGCAGCGGGAGCCATAGACGGTATCAGAAGCTATGCCTGTATATATGATGATGCGGCTGACAAGATCGTGTTCATCTACGAGGGCAGGAAGAAGGACGAGACGGAGCTGCTTAAGGCGTTTCAGGAGAGGGTTCCACACTACATGGAGCCGAACTGTTTTGTCAGGGTGACAAGCATGCCCCACAATGCAAATGGCAAGATAGACAGGAAGAGGCTGAAGGCGGAATACGCGCAGCATGTGTGACAATTTTATTGATAAGGAGATAAGAGATTATGGAAGAATTATTAAAGATTTTGAATGAGGTAAAACCTGGAGTTGATTATGAGAACGAGACAGATCTTATAGGACATGGCGTGCTGGATTCCATCACGATGGTTACGCTGGTGCTTCAGCTCAGCGATGAGTTTGACGTAGACATTTCTCCTGTTGATATCACACCGGAAAACTTCAAGACAGTCCAGACCATATACGATATGATCCAGAGACTTGAAGACGAGTAAGAGCAGATATAGATATTGGAAGATGGCGGGGACTGACTGCCGTCAAAAAATACTGGAGGAGTGAGAAATATGTCATATACGTCGATATCGTATCTGGTATTTATATTGCTCGGAGCGTTTATAGTGTACAATATAGTGCCGCTGAAGCACAGATGGAAGGTGCTGCTGGCATTCAGCTATCTGTTTTATTTTATCAATTCAGGCAGATATATCATATTTATCCTGTTCGGGTCGCTGACCATATATGTGGGCGGCCTGCTGATAAACAAGATAGATGATGGCTGCAGCATGGCAAGGAAAGCTCTGCCAAAGGAAAACAAAAAAGAGTACAAGGCACTTATCGGATGGCAGAAAAAGTGCGTGTGCGTATGCGTGGTGCTTGTGAATGTAGGAATCCTGGTATTCCTGAAATATTCGGTATTCCTTGGACAGGTATTTACAGATGTGCTTGGACTCATACACATAAATGTAGAGAATCCGATGTATCAGAGGATGATGCCGCTTGGAATCTCGTTCTACACACTGTCTGCGGTGAGTTACATAGTGGACGTGTACAGAGGCAAATACAGGGCATCGGACAAGTTTGGCAAGGTTGCACTTTTCCTTGCATTTTTCCCGCACATTGTTGAGGGACCTATAGCCAGGTTCGATCTTGTTGGAGAGCAGATGTATGAGGGGCATAGGTTCAGTTATGAGAACATGACCATGGGACTCCAGCTTATACTGTGGGGCTTCTTCAAGAAGATAGTTATTGCAGATCGCGCAAATATGTATGTGAACCAGATATTTGACAATTACGCAAGCTACACAGGACTTCCGGTAGTAGTGGGAATGCTGCTCTACACATTACAGCTCTATGCGGAATTCTCAGGCTGTATGGATATAGTAAGGGGAAGTGCCCAGATGTTCGGAATAGGACTCTCAGAGAACTTCAATCAGCCGTTTATGTCAAAGACGGTCAGTGAGTTCTGGAGAAGGTGGCATATGACTCTCGGTGCATGGTTCAAGGACTATGTGTTCTATTCAGTTTCACTGTCCAAGCCATTTGTGAAGCTGAGTAAGAAGACCAGGGAACATATGAATACTTTCTTCGCGACATTTGTTCCTATGTCTATAGCGATGTTCATAGTGTGGTTTGGAACGGGTATTTGGCACGGCGCAAGCTGGAAGTACGTTATGTATGGTCTTTATTACTGGGCGATCATGATCATCGGACTGCTTACTGAGCCATTTTTCAAAAAGCTGTACGAGAAAATGCATGTGGACCGCCAGGGAAAGATATACAGGCTGCTTCAGGTTGTCAGAACCTTCATTTTTGTGAATGTGGGAATGCTCATGTTCAGGGCTGATGATCTGACAACATTTGGACACATGTTTGTGTCCATGTTCAGGGGATTTACATTTGCGGATCTGACAAATGGAACTTTGCTTGGAATGAAGCTTGACATGGCAGATTTTGTAGTGCTGACAGTGGGCGCGCTCATTCTGTTCCTGGTTGGACTTTACAAGGAGAAGGGACATCAGATAAGAGCAGAGCTTGCCACGAAGAATATAGTCCTCAGATGGGCAGTTTACTATGTGCTGCTGTTTGGAGTGATCATACTCGGAGCATATGGCAAGGGCTATGAGGTGGCTGGATTTATATATGCACAGTTTTAGAGGTGATTTATCTATGAAGAAAAGTGGACGTAATATAATAAAATCCATAGCATTTGCCCTGGTGGCCGTGATGATCATGGGAGTGCTGGGAGTTGCGTTTACTCCGAAGCGGAGCGATCCGGGAAGCGGAATAACCAACTCGAATGCAAGGGGCTTCTATGGAGAACCGAAGAATTCGATAGATGTACTGGTGCTTGGAGACAGCAATGCCTACAGTGCATGTTCTCCGATGTATATTTGGAACAAATACGGAATACCTACATATGTGGCTGCTGAGGGATTTCAGAATGTGACGGGTGCATCCAATCTTCTGGATGAAGTGCTCACATGTCAAAAGCCCAAGCTGGTGGTGTTCGATGTGAATATGCTCTGGACAGGCAAGACGACATTGAAAAAGGTTGAGAACAACCTGAAGAATCTGGCATATAAGTATCTGCCTCTTGCACAGTACCACAATAGGTGGAAGAGCATGAGTGTTTCGGACATGTTCGGTGCCAGGGACTACACATACAGATCAGCCTCAAGAGGACAGTATCTCAGCATGGAGGTCAAGCCGTTTTCAGGCCAGAGCAAGATGGTGGAAACCAAGGCTGTTGAGGACATACCGGAGGTATCAAAGATACTGCTCGATAAGCTTATAGACAAGTGTGAGAAGAATGGAATCAAGATCATGTTCATGGAGACTCCGACGGCGAAGTCATGGAATTATGCAAGACACAATGCCATGGTTAAGTATGCTAAGGCCAAGAATATTGATTTTGTCGATATGAATACGCTCAAGGGTGATTATGCAATCGACTGGAGCACTGATACGAGGGATGGCGGAAGACATCTCAACTGCAAGGGCGCAGAGAAGGTAAGCGCCTATCTTGGAAAATATATTTCAGAGAATTATTCTTTTAAGGATAAGAGACATTCAGAAAAGTATGCGGACTGGAATAATGACTATCTGGACTATGTGAAGTATATGTCCGGAGAGACTGTGTCGCTGGAGGCGCAGCAATCCGAGGAAACGGTATCCAACAACTAGATATAAAACACATAAGTGGACGGAGGATTGAATCCCCCGTCCACTTTATTTTTTATTTTACTGTAACTTTGCATCTGGCAGATATATTACCGGAAGTATATGTCTTTTTCTCAGTGCTGTTTGAAGGTGAGAAAGTTTATTTCTGCACGGCAAGGGACAAGGATTTTTACGCGCAGCTCATGCGTGATGGAAATGTTGCGGTGACGGGCATGAACAGAGAATATCAGATGATAAGGCTGAGAGGAAAGGCGCGCAGGCTGGATGATCAGAAGCTGTGGATCGACAGGATATTTGCGGAGAATCCATCTATGAACAGTGTGTACCCGGATGACAGCAGATATGTGCTTGAGCCGTTCTATTGATACAGGATGAATACCTGACACAGGTAAATGATGAGAAAGGCATAGTAAACGCTGCAAACAGCGGTATGACCGGATGTTATGTGCCATGCCACAATTGTATCGATAACTGTATCCACGCTGTCCTGTCTGCGGAGACTCGATGGACATGAACCTCCGCAAGGACGGTTATTTTGTTCAGGACAGTGCCTGGTATGAGGCAGAGCGACGCTTCGGTGATTTTGTCTCCAGATCCCTGGACAGGAAGCTTGTGCTCCTTGAGCTGGGGGTTGGATTTAACACGCCAACCATAATCCGATTTCCTTTTGAGAAGCTGACACGAGAACACGATAACATAACCCTTGTCAGGTTAAATCTCGATCAGGCTGTGATTTCAGAAAGTCTTGGGAACAGAGCTATAGGGATAAATGCGGATATGGCGGAGAGTATAAGTGATATACTCAACGTTTCAGTATCGCATCCATATCCTGCTCAGGAGCAGTGATCGGGTTTAGCTTATAATTTTCCACCAGATATTTCACCACGGTCTCGGACATGAATGCCGGAAGTGTCGGGCCGATATACATGTTGCGCACACCCAGTGACAGCAGGGTGAGAAGTATGCAGACAGCCTTCTGCTCATACCATGACAGGACAAGGGTGAGTGGGAGATCGTTTATGCTGCAATTAAATGCATCAGCCAGAGCCAGGGCGACTTTGATTGCGCTGTAGGAGTCATTGCACTGTCCCATGTCAAGTATTCTTGGTATACCATCGATGTCACCGAGATCGAGATCATTGAAACGATACTTGCCGCAGGCGAGGGTGAGGACAAGGGTGTCCATCGGAGTCTGCTTTACGAATTCGGTGTAATAGTTGCGTCCCGGATGTGCGCCGTCGCAGCCGCCAACGAGGAAAATGTGTTTGATATGACCAGCCTTGATTGCATCTATGATCTTGCCAGCCTGTGACAGAACAGCGCTGTGTCCAAATCCGGTCGTCAGCATGTGACCGCCGTTTATGCCGCTCATGCTCCTGTCGTGTTCATAGCCGCCAAGCTTCTGTGCGTGCTTGATCAGAGGGGTAAAATCTTTCTTCCCTGCTCTTGTACCTGAGATGTGAACCATGCCGTCATAACCCACGACTGATGTGGTGTATATCCTGTCCTTGTAGCTCGGCCTTGGCGGCATGAGACAGTTGGTAGTAAAGAGCACTGGTGCGGGAATATTCTCAAATTCCGTCTGCTGGCTCTGCCAGGCAGTTCCGAAGTTGCCCGCCAGATTATGGTATTTGTTAAGCTCCGGATAGCCGTGCGCAGGCAGCATCTCGCAGTGGGTATATACATTTACTCCTGTCTTTTCAGTCTGCTCAAGGAGCTGTGACAGGTCGTTCAGGTCGTGACCGGAGACCACGATAAATGGCCCTTTTTTGATGTCAACATTTACTCTCGTAGGCATAGGATTGCCAAATGATTCAGTGTTGGCTTTGTCCAGCAGCTCCATGCATTTGAAATTGACCTGGCCAAATTCCATGATGAGTTCTATCCATTCGGTGACGCTGTGCTCCCTGTTAACCTCGCATAGTCCCTTGTAGAACCACTTCAGAACCTCATTATCTGTGTAGCCGAGATTCATGGCGTGATGGGCGTATGCTGCCATACCCTTGAGTCCAAACAGCAGGGTGGAACGCAAGGACACTATATCCGTGTCACCATCCCATAGGTCGATCACCTGTATCTTTTCAGCCTCAGATCTGCTGATCTTGTTCTGCTCGTTTTTAACCCTTCCCATAAATTCTTTTATTGCATTGTCGTCAAAGTTTACATTTGTCAGGGTTGTGAAAAGACCGTCTATGATAAGTCTGTCGGCGACCGCGCTGTGTTTATTCTCATTTTTTGAGAGTTCTGCAAGTTTTATAAGCTCACACACAAGCTCGTCCTGTAGATTAGATGTGGATGGCTGCTTGCCGCACACTCCGGTATTGATACATGCGGATCCCCCCGCTGTCTGCTGACACTGAAAACAAAACATATTTGACATGTACTGTATACCTCCTGAAATTATGAATCTATCTGAAAATAACTGGTGACTGCCTGGCAGTTTGTGTATTTTCTTCTAAATAGAGTATGGGCAGATAGCAGAAGTTTTATACAAGGAAAAGGCGGCTCTCCATGTGACATTTGATGAGGACACAATATGGTGGAGTATTTCAAGACTGATGCGGATAAGAGATCAGATGTGATATTTTAGCAGGAAATTCAGATATTTTTGTGCATAAAAAAATCGGTGCGACGGGATTCGAACCCACGACCTCTTCGTCCCGAACGAAGCGCTCTACCAAGCTGAGCCACGCACCGATAGTGTTTATCAACACTGCCATAATAGTATAAGAATATTCTGAAAAAATTTCAAGAAGTTTTTTAAATAAAATGCCAAGAAATTTTCAAACCCAGAAATCTATATTCAGAATATTCGAAAAGCTCTTTTGTGAAACTGATAATCAATTAATAACAGATAAGTATCCGTTTGGGGGGGCCATAGATACAATTTATATAATATTTAGATTTGCTACAATGGGAATTTATATGTGTATGGCAGAGTAATAACCAGGAAGTAGTTGATATGAGGATAAGGTGCAGGCAGGATCTACCCGGATGCACGAGTTACTATCCGGATGACAAAAAACTAAAAAAATATGCTTTATTTAAAAATACAGTTGACAACACCATGATACTAGTGTACTATTTAACTAGTACAGCGATACAGAAGAGCTGGACAACATACAAGGAGGAGGTGTGTGATGGAATTTAAGACGAATATCCCCATATATCTTCAGGTCATAGAGGATATAAAGCAGAAGATCATAGCGGGCACACTGCCTTTGGGATCTAAGCTTCCGTCATCAAGAGAACTTGCCATAGAATACCAGATAAATCCGAATACTGCAGCGAGGATTTACAGCGAGATGGAGTCTATGGGGTTGTCCTATACCAGACGTGGAATAGGAACATTTGTGACGGAGGATGACAGGGTCATAGACGACCTGAAAAAGGAGAGGACAGAAGAAATTATACAGAGCTTTGATGAACAGCTCACCGGTATGGGATTTTCACACGATGAGATCCTTGAGCTGCTAAAAGAACACTTCGGGAAGTAAAAAGGAAATAAAAAAGAATGAAATAAGAAGGAATAAAAAAGAAGGGAAATGATACAATGTTAAAATGCGAACATCTTGTTAAGAAGTATATCACCACCACAGCGATATCCGACCTGTCGCTGGAGATAGAGCCGGGACACATATATGCGCTGCTCGGTCCGAATGGAAGTGGAAAGTCAACACTTATGAAGATCATAGCCGGTCTGGTCAAGCCGGATTCAGGAACTATCACAATAGATGGAGTGCCTATGACATACAGGTCAAAGAAAGACATAGCGTATATGCCGACGGAGGCTTTCTTCTTCGGATATATGAACTGTAAGGACATAGGAAAGTATTACAAAGATTTCTTTGATGATTTTGACTATGACAAATACATGGGACTGCTTGCTGAGATGGAACTGAATCCGGATCAGAAGGCGAAGAGCATGTCTTCAGGAATGCTGGCAAAGCTCAAGATAGCCGTTACTCTGTCCAGAGACAGCAGGATCGTTATGCTTGATGAGCCACTGAACGGAATAGACATCATAGCTAGGGAGAAGATCATCAGCACGATTGTCCAGAATATATCGGATGACACAGCCGTGCTCATGTCCAGCCACCTTGTGGATGAGCTTGAGAGGATCGTGGATCACGCATTTTTTATCAAGAATGGCACCTGTGTGCTTCAGGGAGATGCAGAGGAACTGCGAGTGAGCAGGGGCAAGTCGATAGTTGATATGTATAAGGAAATATATGCATAGTTAGATGAAGGAGAGATAGATATTATGTTAAAGATGATGAAATATGAATACAGACGTGGAATATTTCCACTTCTGGTGGTTATAACGGCTCTTGCGGCAGCAGAATTGCTGTTCGTGATTGGAATATTTGCAGAAAAAGATCTGCTAACTGGACTTGGTATCACCTTCCTTGTGCTGGGAGGCTGGGCTTCGTTTATGTTCGTCTTGATATATGGTGTGATAATATACAGTCAGGATCTGAAGAACAAGACTGGGTATATGGTGTTTATGACGCCAATTTCAAATTACAAGATTATCGGTGCAAAGCTGCTTTCAATCCTGCTCACCGGTGCGACACTTGTGGCCTTTCTTGGACTGCTTATAGTTGTTGATTATAACCTGCTTAAGTCACATAACGGCGGTGTAGCTAGCGTTGAGCTTGTGCTGGATGATATTCTGGGAACAAGAGGATTGTCAATAGGAAGTGTCATTGCAAATGTTGCAGGGTTCATAGTAGTAGCACTTATTCAATTCTATACAATGATCACCATAGCGTACCTCGCAGTGTCACTGTCTTCCACAGTGCTCCAGAATAAGAAGATAAAGGGCGTTGTCAGCTTTATACTTTTTGTGGCTCTTTATGTGCTGGTGAGCTACATAGCATACAAGCTTCCGCACCTTGGGAAGAACGTGCAGGTGGAGACTATGCTTGACGCGATGTATAAGAACATACCGCAGCTTATTCTCTATGTTGTATGCATGATCGGCAGTTATATAGGAAGTGCGACACTGCTGTCTAAGAAGATCAGTTTATAATGTAATGAGAGGAATGCATTAAGATGGCAGTAGATATGAGGAATGGTGATATGATGAAATGGTTTAGATACCTGGTTACAGGAGTCTGCACAGGAGTCATAGTAGTGCTCCTTGTACCTGTGGCTGTGTGTGGGATCTGTGCATATGGTGTGTGGCGGCTGCTCAATATGGTAACAGGCGGAAATAAAGAGCCGCGCAGGACGATGATAAAGCAGAATTTATAAATGTATATTTTTAATCAACAAGATAACCCGGAGTGAGAAAATGTCTCACTCCGGGTTATTGACGTTTGGGGAGGAATCCTGTAGTATTTTCATTAGAGTTAGACAAGACTAACCAAACCTATTTGTCACAAGGAGGTTTTGTATGAGTGAAAATACATGGGAGATCATGAAGGGCATGGAGCTCGGTGACGTGGAACTTCAGATGGCACTTCAATGTGCACCGGTGATAACGGGTGTCAAGGTGTCAAATCTGCTGAACATAGAACTCAGCGGATATCGTCAGATGGTGGAGATACTGAAGGACAGTGATATATGTATGTACACACTGGGAGCAACCTGTGGCAGGGTAAATGTATTTATCTACAATGCGGCAAAGCTCAGGGCATTTGTCCAGAGGGATGATGTGCAAAGACTTATGTCTGAGCTGGGATATGAGGACATGGAGCTTTCTGAGATTCTCGCTGAGTTCCGCGGAAAATATCAGCAGTACTTAAAGAGCAGAGGAAGATTCACCTCGAAGCAACCGGCACAGGAAGATATGGCTTGTGGCGATGGAGCTTCTGGCAAGGAGTGGTTCCCACACGAGATGGGCTTGTTGCTGGGATACCCGCCAGAGGATGTGGAGGGATTTATTCTGCAGAACGGAAGAAATGCACTTTGCTCCGGTTATTGGAAGGTGTATGAGGATGCTGAATCAAAGCGGAGAACATTTCATATATTTGAATGTGCGGAAGAGAGACTTATTCAATTTCTTTCAAATGGACTGCATATGAGAGATATCATGGGGATGTACACGGCGAGCAGAAACGCGGCGTAGAAGTATATGGAAAGATGTAGATAAACACAGTTTACAAGGATGTATAGGGTAAATCTCTATAACATATAATTTCATAAGGAGGATTATTATGAGCAAAATTAATATCGTATTCTGGACACAGGGCGGAAATACACAGATGATGGCGGAGGCTATCGCAGACGGCGTGAGAGATGCCGGAAAGGAAGCGGAGGTAGTATTTGTAAGCAGCATCACACCGGATGCACTCAAGGATGAACCAGTATTTGCACTTGGATGCCCGGCTATGGGAGCTGAGGTGCTTGAGGAGGCTGAGATGGAGCCATTTGTTGCTGAGGTTGAGGGATTTGCTTCAGGCAAGAAGATCGCACTCTTCGGTTCATACGGCTGGGGAGATGGCGAGTGGATGCGCGACTGGGAGGCGAGAATGCAGTCAGCAGGCGCAGAACTCGTAGGCGGAGCCGGACTTATGTGCCATGAGACACCTGACGCAGAAGGCCTTGAGGAGTGTAAGGAGCTTGGACGCCAGCTGGCAAATGCCTGATTGACGGACGGCACGGACGATAAAAAATAACCATATATATGCAGTCACGTTCGGCTTCCATTGATTCGACCAGTTACATATGCATGCGGCTACGCAAACGATAAGGGCGTTGTTTGCTTCGCCTTAGCAGGTAACTGATCGAACCAATGGAGCCTTCACTACCGACTGCCATATATATGGTTCTTTTTTGTGTTGAATTTGTTCTTAGCGTCCTGCATACTGGGCGTTATGGCTGCCGTGGCGCTTAATGTGTGCTGTTATGTATGGAGCTATTGTAACATGTTTGTCCATGACATTTCCAACTATGGCGATTCCCTTGCCCATGGTGAAGGCAGCAAGGACTGTGCCGATTCCCAGACCGTAGATATGACCGAGGATAAAACCTGTCATGGCAGCTGTCGTTGCAAGGCAGATCACATCAAACGAAATCTTAATCTTGGAATATTTTGCCGATATAATCTCAGACAGCTCTCTTGGGAAAAGGTCTGTCGGGATGATTGGAAGTCCACATCTGTTGGACAGTGCGATTCCGATACATATCAAAATGTAACTTATCACAAAGTAAAGGATTCTCCATGGGAGGGCAGTTGGCAAAGCCCCGATCCACATCTCATGGATATCCAGCATCTTGCCAAATACGAAACCAACTATGAAACTGCACAGATATTGGGGAACGAATTTCTTTCTCATGATCATGAGGGTGAGAATAAGTACGCCCTGAAATATGTATGTCCAGGTTCCGAGAGTCAGTCTTGGAAGAACCAGCGAGAATGCGTATGGCACGCTGGATATTGCCGATATTCCTGCTGCAGAATAGAGCATGAGAACCACTCCGAAACTGTTGATGGTGACTGCTGTTATCAGGGCAATTTCGCCCCACATGTTATGCAGATGTGCATTTCCTGATTGAGTATTCATTTTCTGCTTTTCCTCATTTCTTTCTTTATATAATGTGTTTTATAACATAGCCTTTGATTTCCCCAGCATCAGGGAAGCTTTAATTGTATAAGACTTCATATATGTATATCCCTGCGGTTTTTGATTGTAGCACCGACAACACCACATAACAAATAAATAGTTTTTATGGTTTGATAGATTTTGTCTATAAAAAATATTCGGATTGTATTAAAATATGAATAGGATCATATATAAATAGTGAAAAAGGGGAGGTATAAGTGAACCTGTCATATATTAGATATTTTGTTGAACTGGCCCATGTTCAGCATTACACAAATGCTGCCAGAAATCTGAATATAACGCAGCCAAGTCTCAGTCACGCAATATCCCAGCTTGAGGAAGAACTTGGGGTAATGCTTTTTGAAAAGAATGGGCGCAATACAGAGCTTACTGCATTTGGCAGAGAATTCCTTGCATGTGCAGAGCATTCGCTTGGCACGCTTGATGCGGGGGTGGAGTCCATACAAAAAGAGGCTGCCGGGGATGGCGTGATACGGCTTGGTCTCATAAGACCTCTTGGAATGGAATTTGTACCGCGTCTGGCAGCGGAGTACCTGAAGAAATGTGGAAATAGAAATACGTCGTTTACATTTCACACAGGAACCACAGGGCAGCTGCTCGACGATCTTGCGGCCAGAAAATATGACATGGTTTTCTGTTCGAGACCGCCAGAGACGATGGGATTTTCCGCCATTCCTGTCGGCAGACAGGATCTTGTTGTCATAGCACCGTCAGGACATCCATTGGCAGACAGAGATTCGGTGACGCTCGAGGATACACTTGGATATAAACATGTATATTTTTCGAAGGGATCCGGAATGAGAAGTCTGGTGGATGAGATGTTTGAAGGACTTGGCAAAGCTCCTGAGATAGCATGCGAAACGGAGGAGGATGAGGTCATAGCCGGACTTGTGGCAGCAGGGTTTGGAATAGCGGTAGTCCCTTACATGGATATGCTCAAAAGACTTGATGTGAAGGTTCTTAGCATAAAATATCAGACGGTTGACAGGCTTTATTATGTTGTTCATGACAGCCGGACATATATGTCTCCTGCGGCGACAAAATTCCATAAATATGTGTTATCTTGCAATTGACAAATGAAAGAACGATATATAGAATGATTCTCATGTAAACCTGTAAATTTTTGAAAAATGTTGCACAAATCAAGTTGTACAATTATCACGATGAATCGCCAATGAAATATAAGGGGGCGCATAGTTAGTGGATAGGACTGCTGTATTTAATATAGCATTTGAAATGTGGGGAATACTAATTTGTCTGTTTGCATTTGTGGTTATATTCCTTCAGAAGAATAATAATAGAGATAAAAAGAATGTGAGTCTATGTATGGAGGCTGCATGTATCATCCTGCTGGCTGCAGATATGTTGTCATGGTATTATCAGGGAAAAACAGGACAGACAGCCTATTACATGCTGAAGATAAGCAATTTTGCCGTGTTCTTTATCAACTATTTATATATGACTCTGTTTACGTTTTATCTTCTTGTCATTCTCAACAGAGGAGAGACGAAGATGCCAGCGAAAGCAAGGGGCGTGGTAGTTCTGAGTGCTGCTGGGATAGTCCTGCTCATTATATCCCAGTTCAGTGACAAGCTGTTCTATTATATAGATGATAATAACTTCTATAACAGGAGCAGCGGTTATCTGTTGTCGCAGCTTATTGCAGCAGCAGGACTTGTTCTAAGTTTTTCGATACTTTTGTAAGGAAAAACTTACTAAATTTCTGATTATCTTTTCATAAGTTGGTAAATGCCGATATATCCCGTATTTTAGGGCTTTATCGGTATTTTCTTTTTGGAAGATACCTTGCATAAGCTGGCATTTACCAGCATGAAAATGCAACCAAAAGTAGTAAATGAGTAGTAAATATAAGCTCCGATATTAACAAGCCAGTCTTTCCAGTTCTGCTTTTGCAGATTGAAATGTACCGTGTGCATAATAGCCAAGTGTCATGGTTATGTTAGCGTGTCCCATAAGATATTGCAGGGTGTTTGGGTTCATTCCTCTGTTTGCCATATTCGTACAGTAAGTATGTCGGAATGAATGTGGTGTGATGTTCGGTAACTTGTCCGTGTGATACTTGTTATACTTCTTAATTAGTCCTCGCACCATGCCCTCATAGTTTCCTGCAACTTTAGGTAAGCCCTCACGGTTCAAGAATAGGAAATTGCTATAACCACCTACAATCAACGGTTGTGCCTTTCCTCTGTTCTTTAGTATTCTTTGGATTGCTTGATAAGCCCGTTCTGTCAATGGAAGTTCTCGTTTTCCGTTTTTGGTCTTTGGCGTTTCAATATAGTAGCCGATTTCGCTGTCTTTCAATAACTGGTGGTCTATATTGAGTATTCTGTTCTGCATATCAATATGCGTCGTTAGTCCGCAAAATTCAGAAATACGAAGTCCCGTTTCCAGCAGAAGCACAACCTCATCATAATACTTGCTGTAAATCTTATCCTTTTCCATAAAGGCAAGCAGGCGTTCTTCCTGCTCTGGTGTAAGGATAACTTTCTGCTCCGTATCATCTTCCAGAACATCACTTAGCTTAAATTCAAACGGGTTCTTTCTGATACAGTCGTCTTGTATCGCCATGTAAAATGACGCTTTCAAGGAACGCTTGTAGTTATCAATCGTTTTATAGGCGTATCCTTTTTCGCTCATTCTGATAGCCCATTCTTTAGCGTCCGACTGCTTAACAGTATCAATCGCCCTCATACCCAATGGGTCATTTTTCAGAGCGTTCATAAGATACTGTCGTCCTTTTTCAGTAGCCCTCTTGATGTTCTTTCTTTGGCTGTTCTTCTTGTCGTAGAGCTGGCAGACTGTCATTTTACCGCCTGCTGTATCGATACCGTCGTTAAGGTCTTTTTTAATCTGTGTTTCTTTTTCCCTCAACGATATATCATCACGCTTTCCAGCAGGTGTCTTGTCTGTCGGTACAAGTTTCCAAGAATAGATAAATTGTGGCTTTCCGTATATATCGGTATATTTATAAACGTATCTTCCGTCTTTTCGCTGGCTCTCTCCATTACGCAAATTGCGATTTTTACTGTCTTTTCGTTTTACATTAGACATAGTGTAAAGCTCCTTTCCGTCATGGAACGAGCCGTGATACGCTATATTTATTATACCATATCTACGGCTCAATGACATTAGATTTCGTCCAATGTATCTATGATTTTTTCAAATTGTTTTCGCTTAATCTGAATACGGTTGCCGTTCACGATAACCCAGCCAGCGTCAAGATTTTCTTCGGCTAATTTACGCAATTTCTTTTCGCCAATGCGGAAGTATTTGGACGCTTCTTCAACCGTCAGCGTATATTTTTCCCAAATAGGCACATCAGTATTGTTCATAATCTATGCACCCCCCTTTACTGTGTGTCGTTTTTTACAAGCAGGCAGACGGCTTTGGAAAGCTCCATTAGTATCTCAACTATTCCCATTCTTGTGGGCAGAACCGCACCATGCGGACGTATCATTATTCTGTGAGGATAGGTCGTGGCAAAACAACTTTTCCAACAGTCGCTCTCGGATCACTGCGTGGGTCGCTCGCTTTCTTTTGAAAAGGTCGTGGCGTACAGTCCCCGTGGCTCGCCATCTCACAAACGTATCTGTCTGCTTTATTCAGTTGTCAAAGAGCTGTGGTGAAAGCGTGTTGCTTTCATATAAAAGCAGGTGGCAGAGCAGGAAAGAGGGGGATATTAAATCATGCTCCGCTAAAAACTGCTTATTCTTCTGGTTCTAAGTCCATATCTTCAATATCAAAACCTAAAATCATTTTGATAAGTGCTTCTCTGATACGTCCTTTTAATTCCATATCTACAACGATATAAACATTGCCGTATTCATCATAAAGTGAACGCAAACAGCACTTTGATATGTAAGGGTCATAAAATGCCAGTAATTTTTCAATCGCTTTTTCGTTTCCGTCCATAGCTGATGAAATCAAGTAATAAGACGGTTTCTTAAATAACTGTTTCATTTTCTAATGTTCCTCCTTGAGTATTTTTTTCATAGTTTCCAAAGCGTGATGTCGGTTTCTAAATACACCGCTTTGCGTGATTTTCTGCAAGTTGGCAATTTCACTTTCTGTCATTTCCAAGAAGTAATACATCAACAGAGTATTGCGTTTTCTTTCTGGAAGTTTCTTTCAAGGCTTCTGCCAATTCATCATCAAGGACACGAATATCAATGCCACATACTGAAAAGATTGTATAATCTGTTTCGTAGTCGTCCCAAACAGCCATTTTATCAACAAGGACATCTGGCAATTCGCTGAAAGATATTTCTTTATTCTTACGACGGTTTAATTCCTTGTAATAATCTTTCACGACACTACGGACAACTTTCTTTAAACAACTTTCAAAACGACATTGAACTGTTTTCTGGAAGTCAGACGGTTTCATCAATCTCACCTCCTTTCCTTTATGATTTGAAAAGTGTTTATCCCTCTTTCCGCACCATATAAGGACAGCTAGGTGTGATTTAATGACCTCTTTTGAAAAATTTTTTAAATTTTTTCGGGTATGAAAAAAGCCCGCACAAAACATATAGTCTGTACGAGCCTTTAAAGCTAAAACATAGTAATATTGTATCATTAAGAATCACAAATCACAAGTGATTTGTGATTAATCACTTGTGATTTGTGATAAGTGATTTGTGATTAATATATAAAAGCCCTCTTTAAAGGGCTTTTATGTTTATTTTGAAAAAGAGATAAAATCAATATATCCCTTTTCCCCAATTTTTACAACGGCATTGTAGGGCTTTTTCTCTTTGTTTTTGATTCCTTTTACCAGGGTTTCTTTTCCCTCCAGTAATTCTTTTACATTCGTTTTGGTTAGTTTTTTCTTTCTAAAATGTTCAGCTAAAGTAAACTTACATTCAGGATAATTTGAACAACCATAAAACGATTTTTTTAATACAATATTGTTGCCACACTTAGGACATTTTCCTACAAGGGGTCCCGAGCGCTTAGTGGGAATTTGTACCCCTTATCGATACAAATTCCCCGTAGGCGCTAGGGACCTCTTTAGCTTCTTGGAAGCTGTCAGTAGTATATCTAATAATTTATCTCCATTCCCTTTAGTAACGTGTAACTTTCCAAATTTAAAAAAGCGACTCATAGAATTATTTCCTCCCGTTAAATAATAGATAACTATTAAAAATAGACAATACTTGCT
>ERZ791724.784-NODE-784-length-21980-cov-2.057560_pt1 | contig 21980 bp, 18 predicted proteins | sample MGYA00510044_ERZ791724 | MGnify/ENA primary metagenome ERZ791724 (study PRJEB30046, sample SAMN00715140) | human gut metagenome | study: EMG produced TPA metagenomics assembly of the A metagenome-wide association study of gut microbiota in type 2... | reverse complement strand
CAATCAAAGCAGATCTGCCATATCGTATCAGTTGTCCGGCACTTCTTATCTGTGGCGAAAAGGATAGAGCGGGCTCAGCCAAAAGCTACAATAAAAAATGGCATCAGAGAGAAGGTTTACCGCTTAAATGGATAAAAAATGCTGGTCATAATTCCAATACGGATCAGCCGGATGAAGTCAACAGACTGATAGAAAAATTTATCGGCGAGGTAGATGGAAAAAATTTAGCAAAAAATAAAAAGACAATACTCTACAAAGCGTAGAATCCGCATATATTCACCATTTTCTACGTTCCGTGGGTGTAAAACATTTATTTTATATACTACTCTGTGGTCAGAAAGGAGGAAAACAATGGATCAGGTAAAGATTGGAAAGTTTCTTTCTGATGAAAGAAAGGCAAAAGGGTATACACAGAAACAATTATCTGAATTGTTGGGAATCAGTGATAAAACAATATCGAAATGGGAGTGTGGAAACGGCTTTCCGGAAGCATCACTGCTGTTACCATTGTGTAATGAATTAGAAATAACAGTAAATGAACTTCTGACCGGAGAGAGAATTTCCCAGCAAAATTATAAGAAAAAAGCGGAGGAAAATATGGTGAATATGATTAGGGAAAAGGAAGAGAATAAGCAAAAAATATTATTAACAACAATGATTGGTGTAATATCAACAATTACGTTTGTGACGTTACTATTAGTGGTTTGTTTTTACACAGATGTGATTATATTACCAATTAAGATTGTGCTGATGGTGATTGCGATAAGTGTGTTTGGTGTTGGCTTATATGTTGCAATGTGGGGAGACAGGAAGATAGGATATTTTAAATGCAGGAATTGTAATGAACTGTTTACTCCAACATTTATGCAATATAATATGGGAATGCATTTATTAAGCACAAGATACTTAAAATGTCCTCACTGTAAGACAAGAACCTGGTGTAAGAAAGTCATGACCAAAGAGTGCTGATCTAATTATATAGACAGGGCATGGCAACAGCAGGTTGCTTTTCAGAACATGAATTTATCTATATGATATGGTTATGGGAGGTGCGATAATGCAGGATGTTATGAATGTAAAAATGAAAGAATATTAAAAGAGTATATTGATGGACCAACTATATATGATTTAGTGAAAAATGATGCAATGAAAGATTTGTATTTGGTGCAAATGAGAGAAATGGCAAAGGTAGTATATGAAGCTGGCTTGAATATCGATTATTTTCCGACTAATTTCATTGTACAAGATGAAAAGATTTTTTATATTGACTATGAATGTAACAATTACATGGATGAATGGAATTTTGAAAATTGGGGGATTAAGTACTGGTCTAAGACACCGGAATTTATTGATTATATGGAGCAGCATTAGTTATGTAACTCAAGATTTTGTTCAATCCAAATCTCTTATAATCCTCAAAACTTGTTGATTTTACACGAATAAAAACTATACTATAGATAGTACCTATTATTAGAGTCAGAGCGCAGGGCAGAAAAAGATACGAGGAAGTAATGATGAGAACAGAAGATAAAACAAGAATGACAGAGGGAAGCATTTCCAGAAAAATTATTTTATTTGCGATTCCGCTGTTTCTTGGAAATTTGTTTCAGCAATTGTATAACACGGCAGATTCACTGATCGTAGGAAATTATCTCGGCAGCAATGCGTTGGCGGCAGTCAGCTCATCCGGGAATCTGATTTTTCTGATGGTTGGATTTATCAATGGCATCGCAATGGGTGCAGGTGTTGTAATTGCCAGATATTATGGAGCGAAAGACAGGGAAAATCTGGAGAAAGCAATCCACACAACGGTTGCGTTTGGAATTGCAGCAGGAATTGCATTGACAGTGATCGGCATGCTTTTAGCACCGAAGATCCTGGTGCTGATGGGAACACCCGCAGAGGTGCTTCCGGAGTCTATCACCTATTTCCGCACTTATTTTGCAGGCTCTATCGGAGTGATCATGTACAATATTTTTGTCGGGATTTTGCAGTCGGTTGGAGACAGCAGACATCCGCTGATTTATCTGATCATTTCTTCCTGTATCAATGTGGTGCTGGATATTTTCTTTATTTCAGGATTGGGGATGGGAGTCGGTGCAGCCGCTTTGGCAACAGCGATTTCCCAATTTATAAGTGCATTCTTATGTCTGATTCATCTTCTGAGAGCAAAAGAAGAATATAGGCTTCAGTTAAATAAAATACGTTTTGACAGCCAGATGCTGTGGCAGATCATACAAAACGGTGTGCCGTCCGGTTTTCAGAATTCTGTGATCGCCATTGCAAATGTTTTTGTGCAGACAAATATCAATGCATTTGGGAAAATGGCGATGGCAGGCTGTGGCTCCTATTCCAAAATTGAAGGATTTGCGTTTCTGCCGGTGACCTGTTTTACGATGGCGCTGACCACTTTTGTCAGCCAGAACCTTGGTGCAAAGCAGTATGACCGTGCAAAAAAAGGAGCGAGGTTTGGCGTTCTCTGTTCGATTATCATTGCAGAATTGATCGGAGTTGTGATTTATACAGCTGCACCGGTGCTGATTGCAGCCTTTAACAGTGAACCGGACGTAGTACATTATGGAGTTATGCAGTCGAGAACCATTGCATTGTTCTATTTTCTGCTGGCTTTTTCCCACTGCATCGCTGCGGTGCTTCGTGGTTCGGGAAATGCATCGGTTCCGATGATCGTCATGCTGTGTGTATGGTGTCTGTTCCGTGTAAGCTACATCACGGTTACGGTTCATTTTATCCCGGACATCCGCGTGATCTTCTGGGCGTATCCATTGACCTGGAGTATTAGTTCAGTCATTTTTCTGGTTTTGTTTTTGCGTGGAAAATGGGTGTACGGGTTTGAAAAGAGAAAATAAGCAGCTTATCCGGCGTATAGAGGAGATTGGTGTGCGGTAATGTTCCGCACACTATTGATTAAAATTTTGAATGAAAAATCAAGAAGAAATGGGGAAACATATGTCTGAAGAAACAAAACCTCGTATAGTGAAATCGCATGATATTAATTTGGATTCTGATTATGTAAATTGGATTCATGATGTGAAACAACGCTATATATCCACACAGATAAAAGCAGCTGTTAAAGTTAATACAGAACGACTTTACTTTAATTGGCAATTGGGGCGGGATTTAGTAGAAAGAAAAGCGGAAGAGAAGTGGGGAAAAGGAATTGTAGAGCAATTAAGTCTCGATTTACAAAACGAATTTCCTGATGCAGCAGGCTTTTCAGCAAGAAATCTTTGGAATATGAAAAAATGGTATTTGTTCTATTCTTCAAGTGATACGTTTTCAGAACTTGCTCATACTATTGAGAATAATCTTGATTTGAATAGTTTAAAACTGCAACAGGTTGGTGCAGAAATCGGTGAATATCAAAAACTGCACCAAGTTGGTGCAGAAATAGAATTTCCTGCAATCTTTGGATTTGTACCATGGAGACATCATGTGGAAATAGTAACAAAATGTAAAACAATAGAAGAAGCTTTATTCTATGTAAGAAAAACAATAGAAGAAAGTTGGAGTAGAAGTACACTTGTTGACTGTATCAAAGCTAATTTATATCAATCATCAGGTAATGCACTTACTAATTTTGCGGAAAAACTTCCAGCCATACAAGGAAAACTCGCACAGGAAATCGTAAAAGATATTTATGATTTCGGCTTTGTATCACTTCCGGCAGGATATGATGAGGAAGCGTTGGAAGATGCGTTAGAGCAGAATATTACACGCTTCTTGTTAGAACTTGGATCAGGATTTGCTTTTATAGGAAGACAGAAAGAGATTATCATAGCCGGTAAAACAAGAAAAATAGATATGCTTTTTTATCATATTAAACTTCGTTGCTATGTAGTTGTTGAATTAAAAGCTGTATCATTTGAACCAGAGTTTGCAGGAAAACTTAATTTCTATGTAAATGCGGTTAATGAGTTAATGAAATCGGAATCCGATAATCCCACAATTGGTCTGCTGATATGTAAAGATAAGGATCAGACAGAGGTTCAGTGGGCTTTTCAGGGAATAGAGACTCCTATGGGAGTTGCGACTTACGATAATATTCGTTTACAAGAAATAAAAGCGCAGCTGCCATCAGAGGAAGCTATTCAGAAACGACTAGAACAAGCAGAAGAAGAATATATCTTAAAACTGAAAGAAAAAAATAAATAATACAGTTAAAGTTGAAGACAGAAGAATTAAAATAAGCAGCATATCCGGCACATTGGGAAAAGCTTGACAATTTCAGCTTTACGTCTAAAATAATATCATATGAATTTGAATGAGACTGATGCATAAAAGAAATGTATCAGTCTTATCTTATGCAGAGGAGAACCGGAATTTATGAAAAAAAGTGGAACCATGAAAAAAATGATCACCTATTATAAACCTTACATGCGTGTGTTCTGGACAGACATGTTTTTCGCAACGCTCTCTGCGGCGGTTGCCCTGATCATTCCGCTGGTCGTGCGGTATGTGACCTACAATCTTGTGTACCGTGAGCCGGCAGAGATTTTGCATCAGGCAGCATACATTGCCATTGGACTGTTTGCGCTGGTGGCGGTTGACTGTTACAGTAAATTCTACATTTGTAATTACGGACATGTGATGGGAGCGAAAATCGAGTATGACATGCGTGCGGAAATTTTCGCACATTATCAGAAACTGTCCTTTTCCTTTTATGATGACCAGAAAGTCGGACAGCTGATGAGCCGTATCACAACCGATCTTTTTGATATCAGCGAACTGATGCATCATGGACCTGAGAACATCATTCTGTCCGTGATCAAAATTGCCGGAGCGCTGATCATTCTTGTGAACATCAGCCCGATGCTTGCAGTTGCGGCTTTTGCAATTCTGCCGTTCATGCTGCTCTATGCATTTGTCCTGAATAAAAAAATGCGTCTCGCATTCAAACAGAACCGTGTAAAAATTGCGGACATCAATGCGCAGATCGAGGATAACTTATCCGGTATCCGGGTGGTAAAATCTTTTGCCAACGAAGCGATTGAAAACCGCAAGTTTAAACAAGGCAATGACGGTTTCCTTGCAGCCAAGAAAAACAGCTATTTTTACATGGGAAGTTATCAGGCAGGGCTTGGAGCGTTTACGACACTCATTCAGGTCAGTGTGATCCTGACAGGTACGGTGCTGATCGCAAAAGGCAGTGTGGATGTCAGCGACCTTGTCACATTTATGCTCTATATCAGTGTGTTTACGGATCCGGTCCGCACCCTCATTGATTTCACAGAGCAGTTTCAGAATGGTTATACCGGGTTTGAACGTTTTCAGGAGATCCTCGCCATTCATCCGGATATCGAGGACAAAAAAGATGCAGTGGAACTTAAGGATGTAAAGGGAGATATTACTTTTGAAAATGTTTCATTCCAGTATGAGGAAAACACGGAAAAAGTGTTGAACCATATCAGTTTAAATGTTCCGGCGGGGGCTTACATGTCATTAGTCGGTTCCTCCGGCGCAGGAAAAAGTACGCTCTGTTCCCTCATTCCACGTTTCTATGACGTGACGGGCGGCGCAGTAAAAATCGATGGAAAAGATGTGCGTGATCTCACCTTAAAGAGTCTGCGCGACCACATCGGCATTGTGCAGCAGGATGTGTATCTTTTTGTTGGAACTGTTTTTGACAATATCCGTTACGGAAAACCGGATGCGACAAGAGAGGAAGTCATCGAGGCAGCAAAAAACGCCAATGCGCATGAGTTTATCATGTCACTTCCAAACGGTTATGAGACGGACATCGGACAGCGCGGGATCAAGCTTTCCGGCGGGCAGAAACAGCGTTTGTCCATTGCAAGGGTATTTTTAAAGAATCCACCGATCCTGATCTTTGATGAGGCGACGAGTGCACTTGACAATGAAAGTGAGAAAGTCGTGCAGGATTCTCTGGAAAAACTTGCAAAGAACCGTACCACATTTGTAATTGCACATAGGCTTTCCACCATCAAAAACGCAGAGAAAATCATTGTTTTATCTGAGGATGGTATCGAAGAATCAGGAACACATGAAGAACTGATGGCCAGGAAGGGAACTTACGAAAAGCTTTACAATATGCAGTTCCACAAATAAAATGAAAGCAGCAGAAAAAAGGAGAACTGATATGCCGGAACTTATACGTAAAAAAAAGAAAATGTCATCGTTTGAGATGATCGCATTTGGATTTGCAGGTGTGATATTACTTGGAGCAATTATTTTAATGCTTCCAATCTCATCTTCTGCCGGAGTTGTGACACCGTTTGATAAGACTTTATTTACTGCGACATCAGCTGTCTGCGTGACAGGACTTGTGGTCGTGGATACAGGAAGCTACTGGTCGGCGTTTGGTCAGGCAGTAATCTTACTTCTGATCCAGACCGGCGGATTGGGAGTCATCACTGTGGTTGCATCTTTTTCAATGGTATCGGGGAGAAAGATCTCGTTAATGCAGCGGAGCACGATGCAGGATGCGATTTCAGCACCGAAAGTAGGTGGAATTGTCCGGCTTACAAAATTTATTTTACAGGGAACATTTCTGATCGAATTGATCGGTGCCATTCTCATGATTCCTGTATTTTGCAGGGATTATGGATGGAAGGGAATCTGGATGTCGGTCTTCCACTCCGTATCTGCTTTTTGCAATGCGGGGTTTGATATACTTGGAACGGCCGATCAGGCATTTCCATCTCTGACAGGATATATTGCCGATCCGCTGATCAATCTTGTGATCATGCTTTTGATCGTGATCGGTGGTATCGGATTTCTGACATGGGATGATTTTTGCACAAACAAATGGAACTTGAAACGTTACCGTCTGCAGAGTAAGATTATCCTCGTTACCACCGCTGTTTTGATTTTACTGCCGGCTATTTTTTTCTTTCTGAGTGATTTCGCCGGATTTTCTATGGGAAAAAGAATACTGGCTTCTTTTTTTCAGTCGGTAACTCTTCGGACGGCAGGCTTTAATACGGCAGACCTTGGTGCAATGAACGATTCTTCCAAAGCAATCATGACTTTGATGATGCTGATCGGTGGATCTCCGGGATCAACGGCAGGAGGTATGAAGACAACAACGATCGCAGTGCTGATACTGAATGCGTTTGCAACATTCGGAAGAGAACCGGAAACAGAGGTTTTTGGAAGAAGATTTGATAATACAGTGGTAAAAAATGCAGCAACGATCGCTATTTTGTATTTCTTTTTGTTTTTCACAGGTGGAATTGCAATCAGTCAGATAGAACATGTTGCATTATCGGATTGCCTTTTTGAAACAGCATCGGCAGTGGGCACGGCAGGACTTACATTAGGGATCACAACGGAGCTTGGACTGGTATCACATCTGATATTGGTTGTTTTGATGTATCTTGGAAGAGTTGGCGGACTGACACTTATATATGCTGCAATTTCAGTAAAAATCCAGAGCGGGGCAAAAAGACCGCTTGATAAAATAACTGTTGGATAAAGGAGAAAATTATAATGAAAAATATTTTGCTTATCGGACTCGGAAGATTTGGAAAGCATGTTGCATACCAGTTGAATGAGCTTGGACATGAAGTGATGGCTGTGGATGAGAATGAAAATCTTGTCAATGAAATTCTTCCGTATGTTACAGACGCACAGATCGGTGACAGTACCAATGAGAATTTTCTGGAGTCGCTTGGAATCAAAAATTATGATATTTGTTTTGTGACGATCGGAGGCAATTTCCAGAATTCCCTGGAGACAACTTCTCTTTTGAAAGAACTTGGCGCTAAAATGGTCATATCGCGTGCTGAGCGGGATGTACAGGCAAAGTTCCTGCTTCGCAACGGAGCAGACGAGGTCATTTATCCGGAAAAACAGATCGCCAACTGGGCAGCGATCCGCTATACGGCAGATCATATCCATGATTATATCGAAGTGGATGATTCACATGCTATTTTTGAGGTGGAGGTGCCGGGAGGCTGGATCGGAAAAACGATCGGTGAACTGGATATCCGTAAAAAGTACAGCATCAGTATTCTGGCAATCAAAACAGACGGAAAGATGAATATGGCGATTGGCCCGGATATGGAACTAAGCAGTGAAGATACCCTTTTGGTTCTCGGTACATACAAGGATATGCAGAAGTGTTTTCGGATATAATGGATAAAAATAAACAGGGTATAAAATAATTATTAAAAATTGCACAAAATTTGCATTTTGTAAAATAATCGAGTAAAATAGGAATGTTCGGGCAGAAAGTGTGATCCGGACAGACAAAGATAATACAATGTAACCATGATAATCTGCATTCTGCATATTATCAAGACATAAAAAGGAGTGGATTTATTATGACAAAAATTGATATTATTTCCGGTTTCTTAGGAGCAGGAAAAACCACATTTATTAAAAAAATGATCGATGAGGTATTTAAGGGCGAGAAGATCGTTCTGATCGAGAATGAGTTCGGTGAAGTCGGAATCGACGGCGGTTTCTTAAAAGATGCAGGAATCCAGATCACCGAGATGAATTCCGGCTGTATCTGCTGCTCATTAGTAGGTGATTTCGGAAAGAATCTTCACGAAGTGATTGACAAATATCATCCGGACCGCATTCTGATCGAGCCATCCGGTGTCGGTAAGTTATCCGATGTTATGAAGTCTGTGATCGATATCGAGAAAGAGGAAGACGTTAAATTAAACGGACTCGTAACTGTCGTAAATGCTTTAAAAGCAAGCAAACAGATGAAAGCATTCGGTGAATTTTTTAATAATCAGATTGAATATGCTACAGTTGTTGTACTGAGCAGAAGCCAGAATGCAACACCTGAGCAGTTAGAACTTTGTGTAAAACAGATCCAGACATTGAATCCAAAGGCTGCAATCATCACAACAGCATGGGATGCGATCAAAGGCGAGCAGATCTTAAAAGTGATCGAGGGAGCAGATTCTCTTGAGATGAAACTGATGGCTGAGCAGCATGCCAAAGAAGAGGCAGAGGAGCATGAGCATGAACATCACCATCATGACCACGATCATGAAGACCACGATCATGAGCATGAGCACGAACATCATCATGAACATGATGAGAACTGCACCTGCGGATGCCACGACCATGAACACCATCACGATCATGAAGACCATGAACACCATCATGAACATGACGAAAACTGCACCTGCGGATGCCATGACCATGAGCATCATCATCACCATCATGCAGATGAAGTGTTTACAAGCTGGGGCAAAGAGACTCCTCACAAATTCACGAAGGAAAAGATTGAGGATGTATTAAAGACACTCTGCGAGACAGATGATTACGGAACAATCCTCCGTGCCAAAGGAATGGTAGAGGATGAGAATGGTACATGGATTTACTTTGACATGGTTCCGGGCGAGTATGAACTCCGTGACGGTGAGCCTGACTATACAGGAAGACTTTGTGTGATCGGCTGCAACATTGACGAACACAGATTAGAAGAGTTATTCGGAATTTAATAAGGGAGAATATATATGAACGAAATACCAGTATATTTATTTACCGGTTTTATGGACAGTGGAAAGACCTCCCTCATCAAAGACACCTTATTTGAGCAGGGCTTTGCAAAAGAGGGAAAAAGCCTTGTCATCTGCTGTGAAGACGGCGATGCAGAGTTTACGGATGAGGAACTTGAAAAAAATAATGTAAAACTTGTCATGGTAGACAGTGAGGCAGATTTTACAGAGGACTTTTTGAAAAAAGTAAATACCGAGTACCAGCCGGAGCAGGTATTCTTAGAGTACAACGGAACGTGGCAGATGGGAACACTCATGGATATGGAACTTCCAAAGTACTGGATGATCGTACAGCAGCTTGCCACGGTAGATGCAACGACTTTCGATATGTATCTTGCAAATATGCGTACAATGATCATGGAACAGCTTTTTTCGGCAGATGTTGTGATCTTCAATCGCTGTGATGACAGTACAGACAAAGGAAAATACCGCAGAAATGTCAAGGCATTAAACCGGAAAGCACAGCTTGTCTATGAGCGTGCGGACGGAACACTTGACGAGAGACCGGAGGAGTTACCGTTTGACATTACTGCGGATGAGATTGAAATTTCCGATGCAGATTACGCCATCTGGTATATGGATTGTCAGGAGAATCCGAAAAAATATGAGGGCAAGAAAGTTTCTTTCTTAGCACTTGTATACAATCCGGACAAACTGAAAAAAGGAATTATGGTTCCGGGACGTTTCGCAATGACCTGCTGCGTGGAGGATGTTACCTTTATCGGTTTCAAAACAAAATACGACAGGGAAGATGAAATACCTCACAAATCCTGGATCAATATCACAGCAGAAGTGCATGTGGAATTTGCAAAAGAGTACAAGGGAAAAGGACCTGTTCTTTATCCAATCTCAGTGACACCGGCAGAAAAACCGGAAGATGAACTTGTATATTTTTCATAAACATAAAAAAGGTGTTGACAAAGATACGTTAATGTATTAAAGTAACACCATAAAGAAAAACCGTTGAGAAAGAGTAGTAAGTAATCTGTTGATATTACAGAGAGCTGCAGCTGGTGGGATTGCAGTATGGATCATTTTACTGAATGGACTTTCGAGGGTGACCTGAACAACATACATGAAGCATACAGAGCCATGTATCAGCAGTAGGAGTCACCGGGAACCGAACCCGTTATCAATCAGGCGTGTATGATAGTACATGAGAGAGTGGACCGGATGGTCAAGATGAGTGGTACCGCGATAATAAGATTTTATTACCGTCTCAAGCAACAGCTTGAGACGGTTTTTGTTTACTTGCAAACAAAACCGCAATACATGATTCTTATAACTTTCAAAACGGATTTCTTTCAAAAACATTCTTAAAATTTGGAGGAAAAAATGATGAAGAGAAAAATGATGGCAGCAGTATTGACAATGGCAATGGCAGCAGCAATGATCGGTGGATGCGGAAACAGCACAGACACATCCAATGCAGGAAACAGCACGAACACAACAGAGAGCAGTGCAGACGCAGCCGATACCGCAAAGGACACTGCACAGAATACTGCAGACAAAACCGTGTACAAAGTTGGAATCGTACAGTATGTAGATGATGCATCCTTAAACCAGATTGAGAAAGCAATTGAAGCAGAGCTGGATGCAAAAGGAGCAGAACTTGGTGTGACATTTGATTATGCAGATTACACCTATAATGGTCAGGCAGATTCCTCTACCTTAAATCAGATCGCAGCAGATCTTGTGGCAGAGGGCGTCGATGTGATCATTCCGATCGCAACGCCGGCAGCAATGATCATGCAGAACGCAACGGAAGATAATCAGATCCCGGTTGTATTTTCCGCAGTATCAGATCCGGTCGGAGCAGGACTTGTAGCAAGTGCAGATGCTCCGGGTGCCAATATTACAGGAACATCCGATGCAATTGATGTGGCACAGATCATGGATTTCATTTTGGCAGCGGATCCGGATGCTGCAAAAATCGGATTTCTGTATGATAAGAGCCAGGATTCTTCCACAAGTGCTATTCAGGCGGCAAAAGATTACTGCGATGAACATGGGATTTCCTATGTAGAAAAAACAGGTACAACAACCGGTGAGATCCAGGCAGCAGCAGATTCCCTGGTGGCAGAAAAAGTAGACGCTATTTTTACACCACAGGACAACACTGTTATGACAGCAGAACTTGCGATTTTTGAAAAATTTGCAGACGCAGGTATCCCTCACTACACAAGTGCAGATTCCTTTGCTTTAAACGGAGCATTCTTAGGATACGGCGTCAACTATGAGACACTCGGAACAAAGACAGCAGACATGGTTGCAGACATTCTTGCAAACGGAGCAGATCCGGCCACAACACCGGTAGAAACATTAGACAGCGGTATCGTAACCGTAAATACAGAGATTGCAGAAAAAGTCGGAATCGATTATTCTATCTTTAAAGATATGTGTTCCGAATTGATCGAGACAGTAACAGCAGAGGAGTTTAATTAAGGTATGGGTTCCATTATTACATTATCAATTGTACAGAGTGCATTAGAACTTGGTTTTATCTATGCACTGGTCGCACTGGCATTATTTATATCCTTCAGTATTTTAAACATTGCGGATCTTTCGACCGATGGATGTTTTACATTGGGATGTGCCGTCTGTGCATCGGTGACACTTGCAGGTCATCCGATATTAGGATTATTTGCAGCGATGGCAGCTGGTGTCTGCTCCGGTTTTGTGACCGCTTTCTTACAGACAAAAATGGGGATTCAGTCCATTTTGGCGGGAATCATCGTAAATACCGGATTGTATACAATTAATATTGCAGTAATGGGATTCGCTTCCAACATGAACTTATTCAACTGTGAATCCGTTTTTACCTGGGCAAAAACAGCAATCGGTGGAACGTGGTATAAACTGATCGTGGCTGCACTGATCGTTATCATTGTAGGAGTGCTGATCTCTTTCTTTTTAAATACAAGGCTTGGACTTTCCATCCGCGCAACCGGAGATAATCCGGATATGGTAAGAGCCTCCAGCATTAATACAAGTGCCATGATCACGATCGGACTTTGTGTTGCAAATGCCCTGACCGGTCTTTCCGGCGGTCTGCTTGCACAGTATCAGAAATCCTGTGATATCAATCTTGGAACCGGAATGGTAACGATCGCACTCGCCAGCCTGATCATTGGGGAATCTATCATTGGAAAAGGCGGTATGTTACAGCGTGTGACCGGCGTTATTTTAGGAAGCTGCCTATATCGTTTTATCGTGGCAGTTGCCCTGAGATTAAATGTACCGGCAGAGTGTTTAAAACTTGTTTCTGCAATCATTGTAGCCGTGGCAATTGCATTCCCATATCTGAAAAAGCAGATGAATTTTTACCGGCAGAAACGTGCCGCAAAGGCTCAGAACCAGATATACGTTCAGGAGATTATGAAAAATGACAGCGAAGGAGGAGAAAGATAATGGCAGAGAAGAACGCAATGCTTGTGATGCGCGATGTCAGCAAAACTTTTAATCCGGGAACTGTCAATGAAAAATGTGCATTAAAAAATCTGAATCTCACCTTAAAGCAGGGAGAGTTTGCAACGATCGTAGGAAGTAACGGAGCCGGAAAATCAACGTTGTTTAATGCGATAACAGGAGCCTTTTTTGCAGACAAAGGACTGATCATGCTGGATGGTGAGGACATTACCTATCAGAAAGAGCATGTCCGCAGTAAAGTGATCGGTCATTTGTTTCAGGATCCATTGAAGGGAACCGCACCACATATGACGATCGAGGAGAATATGGCGCTTGCCTACCTGCGCACGACTACTTCAAAGAATGCCTATTTCAGCCGGATCAAGGCAGCGGACAAGAAAAAATTCAGAGAGCAGCTCGCACTGCTTGACATGGGGTTAGAAGACCGTATGAAGCAGCCGGTCGGACTTTTGTCCGGTGGACAGCGTCAGGCACTCACACTTTTGATGGCAACGATGGTGACTCCTAAGATTTTGCTGCTGGATGAGCATACCGCAGCCTTAGACCCTGCCACCGCAGAGAAAGTACTGAACCTCACAAAAAAGATAGTGTCAGAGCAGAACATCACCTGCCTTATGGTCACGCACAACATGCATCAGGCGCTTGAACTTGGAAACCGTACCCTCATGATGGATTCGGGAAATATTGTGCTGGATGTTTCCGGGGAAGAACGGGAAAAGATGTCAGTGGATGATCTGTTAGAGCAGTTTGCAGTCCGTGCCGGAAAGGCATTGGATAATGACAGAATTCTGTTTTCCAAAGTGGAGGCATAATAGTGGTGTAGTAAGAATAGAAGCTATAAATAATTAGTATGTTTCAATTATATGAAAAAGCAATAAAACAAGGGAAAAGCCGTTGAAATCTAACGGCTTTTCCTTTATTATATAAAGTAATGCTAAAAAAATGCATATTTTCATAGGAGATTCGTGATTAAGGAAAACGATTACAGAGATGAAAAAGGCAGTGAGTATATACAAGGAGGAAAAACATGTATCCAATCGTTAGAAGAGAAAAACTGGCAGACAAGATCTATCTTATGGATGTCAAGGCTCCTCGTGTTGCGCAGTATTGCGAACCGGGACAGTTTGTTATTGTAAAAATTGATGAGGAGGGTGAACGTATTCCACTTACCATCTGTGATTACAACAGAGAAGAGGGAACGATCACGATCGTATTCCAGACCGTAGGAGCTTCCACAGAGCGTATGGTAAGCTTACAGGAAGGGGATGCTTTTGAAGATTTTGTTGGACCTTTGGGATGTCCATCTGATCTGATTCATGAAGATATTGAAGAATTAAAGAAAAAGAAAATTTTATTTGTTGCAGGTGGTGTTGGTACAGCTCCGGTTTATCCTCAGGTAAAATGGCTGCATGAGCACGGCGTTGACTGTGATGTTATCATGGGTTCCCGTAACAAAGATTTACTTATCTTAGAGGATGAGATGAAAAAAGTTGCCACAAACCTTTATGTGACAACGGATGATGGCTCGTACGGTTTCAAGGGAACCGGTACTGCACAGCTGCAGGAACTCTGGGATAATGGTAACCGTTATGACCACTGTGTGGCAATCGGACCAATGATCATGATGAAATTTGTCTGCAAATTGACAAAAGAATTAGGAATTCCAACGGTTGTTTCCATGAATCCGATCATGGTAGACGGAACCGGAATGTGTGGTGCATGTCGTCTGGTTGTCGGCGATGAAGTGAAATTTGCATGTGTAGACGGACCGGAGTTCGACGGACATCTGGTTGATTTTGATCAGGCGATGAGAAGACAGGCTCAGTACAAGACCGAAGAGGGAAGAGCAATGTTGAAATTACAGGAAGGTGCAACACATCACGGCGGATGTGGCAATTGTAACAGTTAAAAATCAGAAATTTGTCAGATCAGAGAGAATGCTGTCTGGTCAGTTACATAGAATCAGGAGGAAAAAATGGACGTATTAACTAGAGTTCCGGTTCGTGAGCAGGAGCCAGCCGTTCGTGCAGCGAACTTTGAAGAAGTATGTTTGGGATATAATGAAGAAGAAGCAATGGCAGAAGCTGCCCGTTGCTTAAACTGTAAAAATGCACAGTGTATGAAAGGATGTCCGGTATCTATCAATATTCCGGGATTTATCGCAGAAGTAAAAGAAGGTAATTTTGAGGCTGCTTATCATGTGATCAGTGAGTCTTCCGCACTTCCGGCAGTCTGTGGCCGTGTATGTCCACAGGAGACACAGTGTGAGGGAAAATGTATCCGTGGAATCAAAGGAGAGCCTGTAGCGATCGGTAAATTAGAGCGTTTTGTTGCGGACTGGGCAAGAGAACATGGCATTAAACCGAAAAAGGCAGAAAAGTTAAATGGACATAAAGTAGCAGTGATCGGCTCAGGCCCGGCAGGTCTTACCTGTGCAGGAGATCTTGCAAAGCTTGGTTATGATGTGACGATTTTCGAAGCATTACATCAGGCAGGTGGTGTGTTAGTTTATGGTATCCCTGAATTCCGTCTTCCAAAGCAGAAGGTTGTTGCCGCTGAAGTGGAAAACGTGAAAGCATTAGGGGTTAAGATTGAGACCAACGTTGTCATCGGTAAATCCGTTACAATTGATGAGTTAATGGACAACGAGGGCTTTGAGGCAGTTTTCATTGGTTCCGGTGCAGGACTTCCAAGATTTATGGGTATTCCTGGTGAGCAGGCAATGGGTGTATTCTCAGCCAATGAGTTCTTAACAAGAAATAACCTTATGAAAGCGTTCTTAGACAATTACGATACACCGATCAAAGCAGGTAAGAAAGTTATTGTAGTCGGCGGTGGTAATGTGGCAATGGACGCTGCCAGAACAGCAAGAAGACTGGGTGCAGAGGTACATATCGTATACCGTCGTGGTGAGGAAGAACTTCCGGCACGTAAAGAGGAAGTACATCACGCAAAAGAGGAAGGTATCATCTTTGATCTTCTCCAGAATCCAACCGAATTATTGGTGGATGAAAACGGTTGTGTAAAGGGTGCAAAAGTGATCAAAATGGAACTTGGTGAACCGGATGCTTCCGGAAGAAGAAGTCCGGTTGAGATTCCGGGCTCTGAATATGAGATCGAGGCAGATACTGTGATCATGTCACTTGGTACTTCTCCAAACCCTCTGATCTCATCCACTACAAAAGGTCTTGATATCAACCGCAGAAAATGCATTATTGCGGAAGAAGAGACCGGTGCAACTTCCAAAGAAGGTGTTTATGCCGGTGGTGACGCTGTGACAGGTGCAGCAACTGTTATCCTTGCGATGGGTGCCGGTAAAGCAGCAGCTAAGGGTATTCACGAATATCTCAGCAACAAATAAAAACAGACAGGACAGGGCAGGTGCTGAATGGATCATACATTTGGCACCTGTTTTTTTCTGTAAGTATTCCAAAGAAAACCCAAAGTTTTATTAATATTTTATGAAGAGGGTAGCAAAATTGCAGGGTTTATGTATATAATAGAACACGCTACGCAAGAAAGAAATACGAGAGAGGTTACCGATAGATGAAGGAGCAGAATCAGCGCCAGATACAGAATCAGACAGAATTAGACGAAAGAAGACTGAGACAGAAAAAGCTTGTACGGAAAAGAAAAATCGTTTTGAGTGTAATGCTTTTGACATCTTTTTTACTGGGATGTGTCTGTGGAAGATATTTTCCTGAGATCAAACTTGGAAAAACAGAAGAAGTGCTGGCATCAGCGCAGGATAACTCCGGTGAAGAGAAAAAAGAAAATCAAATTACAAATAACGTAGATAATGGAACAACAGCAGATGGAACGGAAAAAGAGGAACAGTCTGCTACAGAAACTGTCGAAGAACCGGCAGACAGCGAAGAAACGAATGATCCGTTTGCGGAGATTCCACAGGTTGTGTTATCAAAACCGGTAGATTATTCCTTAAATCAGGCAATCAGACAGTTAGAACAGATGGAAGCGTCAGATGAACGCTACGCACAGATCGTGGAAAATGCAGAGAAATATCCGGAAAAATTACTGATCAATCTGGCAAATAATCCGGAAATGATCGCATTTGTAGCTGATTATAAAGGGAACACAAGGGATTATGATAAAGCAGAACTGACAGAGAAAGAGTTACAGGAAGAATATCCGCTCTTTTTACAGTGGGATAAACGCTGGGGCTGCCTTGCATATGGGGATGACAGCAATGTTGCGATCAGCGGATGCGGTCCGACAACACTGGCGATGGCAGTAGTTGCGCTGACTGGAAATGAGGAGGCAACTCCGGCTGCAATCGCAAAATTTGCCATGCAGGAAGGGTTTTATATGTCCGGCACAGGAACGATGTGGTCGCTTATGACAGAGGGGGCGGCAGCTTACGGTGTCCGCTCCGAGCAGATCAATATCAGCCAGACTGAGATCAAACAGCACTTAGATCAGGGAGATATCGTGATCTGCTCTGTGCGGCAGGGAGATTTCACTACAGGGGGACATTTTATCCTGCTCTATGACTATGATGATGAAGGATTTTCCATTAACGATCCGTTTTCTTTATACCGCAGTGGCCAGAAATGGAACTATGGAAAAATCAGGAGCCAGATCAAAGCTGTCTGGGCATTAAAAGCAAAATAAAGAACAGTTAGCGATTGTTCAAATAGTTTAACAAAAAACAGGGCATACTAAAGCATCATAAAGTGAGATGGAGAGATGCAGAATGTGCCAGAATATGAGTGGACTGTCCACTGCTGAAGTGGAATTTCGGAAAAAAGCAGGGGTGTCGAATGAAAGCGTAGATTCTTCCACAAAGACAGTGGCACAGATCATCCGCTCAAATGTTGTAACTTATTATAATCTTATTTTTTTGATCATTACGATCCTTCTGATCGTAGTGGGGTCTTTTCGGGATCTTACTTTTTTACCTATTATTATTTCAAATATGTTGATCGGAATCATTCAGGAGCTGCGTTCCAAAAAGATTCTGGATGATCTTACGATATTAAACACACCGAAAATCACGGTCCGGCGCAACGGAAGTGATCAGGAGGTTTTGGCGGATGAACTGGTGCAGGATGATGTGATAACGCTTTCAGCAGGTGGACAGATCCCGGCGGACGCACTGGTGTTATCCGGCAATATCACAGTCAACGAGGCTTTGATCACAGGGGAGGCCGATGAGATTGTAAAAAAAGAGGGAGATTCCATTTTTTCGGGAAGTTTTGTGATATCGGGAGAGTGCCTGGCAAAACTCGAAAAAGTGGGAAAAGATTCTTATATTTCAGGACTGATGTTACAGGCAACGCAGACAAAAGAGGGCGAGCAGTCGGAGATGATCCGGGCGTTGAACCGCCTTGTGCAGACCGTGGGCGTGATCATTTTGCCGATCGGGGCGATCCTGTTTTTACAGCAATACTTTTTTTCCGGGGCAACGATGAAAGATAGTGTGACGGGCATGGTGGCGGCTATTCTCGGAATGATCCCGGAAGGCCTGTACCTTCTTGCAAGTGTGGCGATGGTGGTGTCGGTGATGAGGCTTGGAAAACAAAAGGTACTGATCCATGACATGAAATGTATCGAGACACTGGCGCGGGTAAATGTGCTGTGCGTGGATAAGACCGGAACCATTACCGTGCCGGAAATGGAAGTGGCACAGTTTATCCTTGCAAAAGACCAGGAAGCAGACCAGCAATCGGAAGACAAAAATAAAATTGCAAAGCTGCTCTCTGACTGTGTGCGTGCCCTGCCGTGCGACAATGCAACGATGGAGGCATTGCAGCAGTATTTTACGGAGCCGATGGAAAACAGTGCAGAAAAAATCGTCCCGTTTTCGTCTGCCACAAAATACAGCGGAGTGGTTCTGGCAGGAAAAGCTTATGTGGTCGGCGCACCGGAATTTGTGCTGCGGCAGGATTATGCGGCTGTTCAGGGAACAATCGAAGTATTTCTGGAAAAGGGATATCGTGTGCTTGTATTTGCAGAGTATGAGGGGAATCTGGATGGAAAAGAACTGACAGAAAATGCAACTCCCATTGCATTTATCCTGCTCAACAATGCAATTCGTGAGGGGGCAATGGATACATTCCGTTACTTTTCCAAGCGGGGAGTGGAAGTGAAAGTGATCTCCGGGGACAATCCGGTCACGGTATCGGAGATTGCAAAGAAAGCGGGAATCCGCCATGCGGAAAAACAGGTGGACGCAGCAACGTTGAAAACAGCGGAGGCAGTGCGGAAGGCAGCAAAAAAATACACGGTGTTCGGCAGGGTGACACCGGAGCAGAAACGTCTTCTGGTGCAGGCATTAAAAGAGCAGGGAAAGACCGTGGCAATGACCGGAGACGGCGTGAACGATATTCTTGCGTTAAAAGATGCAGACTGCAGCATTGCGATGGCATCAGGCAGTGAGGCGGCTTCGCATGTGGCACAGCTTGTGCTGCTCGATAACGATTTCAATAAAATGCCGGCGGTTGTCATGGAAGGGCGTCGGGTGGTGAACAACATCGGGCGCACTGCCAGCCTTTATCTGGTCAAGAACATTTTCTCCATGCTCTTAGCCGTATTTTCCATGCTGTTTCTGATCGATTATCCGCTGGAGCCATCGCAGGTGTCGCTCATCAGTGTTTTTACGATCGGGATTCCGTCATTTTTTCTGGCGCTGGAGCAGAACCGGAATCAGATTCATGGGCATTTTCTTACCAATGTCCTGATCCAGGCGCTTCCGGCTGGGATTACAGATTTTATCGTGGTGAGCGGTCTGGTGATTTTTTGCAGGGAGTTCGGAGTGGAAAAAGAGTGCGTTTCCACGTCGTGCACGATTCTGATCGCAGTTGTCGGCTTCATGATCCTTTATCATATAGCAAAACCGATGACAACACCGCATGCGATCCTGATCGCAGCGATGGTCATCGGCTGGTTATTTTGTATGCTGTTTTTCAGTGAACTGTTTGCGATCACGGCGGTCACAGGAAAATGTGCAATGCTCATGATTGTGTTCGCAGTCATCACGGAGCCAGTGTTCCGGTATCTGATACAGCTTGTGGAGACTGTTCAGAAGTGGGGTGGAAAACTAAAATTTTAGTCCGATGAACCGGAATGTTTTTTCCGGCTCTGTTTTTCCCAGATAAAATACGTTACGATCAGAAGGATTCCGGTGAACAGCCATGTGATCGGGCTTGCCAGACGGACTGCCCAGTAACCGAACGGATTTAAGGTGACGGCGATCACGATAATACGGCACACCATTTCCACAACACCGCTTAACATTGGAACAAGTCCGCGGTTTAAGCCCTGCAGGGCGTTCCGGTAAAGGAAAATCCATGCGAGCGGCAGCATGAAGAAACTGATGGTGTTCAGATACTGCATGGCATAGTCGAAAATTTCTTCAGAAGGATTGCTCACAAACCAGCTCACAATAAAACGTCCGCCGAATACGCAGATGGCAGAGGCAGCAAGCGAGATAAAAATGCAGATGAAAAATCCTTTGCGCATTCCCTCGTAGATACGTTTGTATTTTCCTGCGCCGAGGTTCTGACCGCAGTAGGTGGCAATCGCAGTGCCGAGTGTCGGCATGGTCTGGGTGGAGAGGTTTTCCACTTTGGAGGCGGCAGTGAAGGCAGCCACAACACTGGAACCGAAAATATTGACTGCACCCTGCAGGATCATGGTTCCGATAGCGGTGATGGAATAGTTGAGCGCCATCGGAATACCGATGGAAAGCATATTGAACACACCGTATCCGTCGAGATAGTAATCTTCCCGGCTGGTTTTTAAAATGTCGAATTTGCGGAACATATAAATAAAGCAAAGCAGTGCGGAGACACCCTGCGCAATGATCGTTGCATAGGCAGCGCCTGCGGTTCCAAGTTTTACGACGACGATCAAAAACAGGTCGAGCACAATATTTAAAAAGGAAGAGAGAATCAGGAAATACAGCGGTGTTTTGCTGTCGCCGATCCCTCTTAAAATACCGGCGGCAACGTTGTAGGACATCGTGAGCAGGATACCTGCGAAAATGACTTTAATATAAGAGTCTGCGAGTCCTAAGATATTGTCCGGTGTTTTCATTAAAATAAGAAATTGTCTGGAAGCTGCCACCGTAGGGATAGTCAGAATTAACGATACAATGGCAGTCAGTATCAGGGAGAGTGCAACATAATGTTTTAACAGCTTGAAATCTTTTGCACCGAAGGCGTGGGAGACCATAACGCCAAATCCCTGCGCAATACCATTTGCAAATCCTAATACAAGGAACATCAGGCATCCGGTAGAGCCTACCGCAGCCAGAGCATCCTCACCAAGATACTGCCCGACAATGATCGTATCCACCATGTTATAAAACTGCTGAAAAATATTTCCCAGTAAAACCGGAACGGAAAAAAGTAAGATCATTCTGAGCGGGCTTCCCATTGTCATGTCTTTTGTCATAGTCTGTACTCCTTGATTTATAAAATAGTTAAAAATCTGTCCGTGTTTTTTAGCCTCAACACGCATATTCTTTGCGTTTCAGCAACTTAGTATAAGGCATGGACCGCAAAAAGACAATGTTTATTTTTGCGAAAAAATATAATTTTTTTGTTTTCGCAAAAGAAAAGATTTTTTCGTGGGAAACTGTTATAATAAGAAAGCAATTATTTGCAAGTCACAGTAAAATCACGGAGTAAAATAATGCAGACAAACCTCGAATACTACAAAATTTTTTATTATGTATCCAAATACAACAGTATCTCCCTCGCAGCAGAGGCGCTTTCCATCTCACAGCCGGCAGTCAGTCAGGCAGTCAAGCATCTGGAAAGTGATCTTTCCTGCGCTCTCTTTGTGCGGACATCCAAAGGCGTGCGCTTGACAAAAGAAGGCGGACTGCTTGCGGAATATGTGAGAAAAGGATATGAGACAATCCTCACCGGGGAGAAAAAACTCTCGGAGATGTTGAACTTAGATGCCGGAGAAATCTGTGTGGGTGCCAGTGACATGACATTGCAGTTTTATCTGCTTCCTTATCTGGAGGCGTTCCATGATGCATTTCCGCAGATCAAAGTGACTGTGACGAATGCC